>ENA-OSEY01000458-OSEY01000458.1-marine-metagenome-genome-assembly--contig:-NODE-458-length-30277-cov-4.977947_pt1 | contig 30277 bp, 36 predicted proteins | sample MGYA00248465_ERZ534230 | MGnify/ENA primary metagenome ERZ534230 (study PRJEB26409, sample SAMN06344110) | marine metagenome | isolation source: Sea water from surface | place: Atlantic Ocean:Southern...
CATTAAGAAAGCAATTGGTGGCAGAGGTGCACTCTCTGCTGCACACACCATCCCCGGATTCAATTAATGAACCGTTGACAAAGCTCACAAGGGACTGTGATCTTGCTCACCTCGCCTCAGGAGCCCAGCCCACTTCCTGCTGCCAGGTGAGTGCCCAAAGCTTGCAGCGCTTCTTTAAGTGCTGACCCTGCTGCAGCTGCTTCTGCCTGAGGTGCAGCCCAACAGGGTGTGGCAGTGCTGATCCACCCCGTAGGTGAAGTGCTGGCAGGTGATGCAGACCACGCCTCCCTTCCAGTTCTGCAGGTCCCTGTCATCAACAAAGCCCCACTCCTCAAAGACCATCACCTCTCATCAGTGCGTCTGTACTAGCAGGGGTGAGGAGGGCTTTGCAACGAAGTTCAGGAATCCAGAAGCTCCATCAGCAGCTTGAGCTTCAGAAGCTTCTCCTTCTGGACGCCACCAAGGTTGTCGATGTCGTCAGCTGCCATCTTCAGCAGCCTGTCTGTCGGGTTCTTCTTCAGGGCTTCTTGAACAGCTGCACTGTCTTTGGAGGTGACCACGTCTCCATCGGATGAAGGTGCCGGCACTGGTAGTTCGATTCCGTCGTCCTTGAGCCGCTTCTTCTGAGCCTTGATGGCGTCTTCAACAGCCACCCGGAACCATTGGCTGATGGTGCGCCGGTCATAGTGAGCCATCTGCTGGGCCTCCTCATAGAGGGCCATGGGGATGTTCACTGCCACCCGCTTGGTTCTGACTGGGTTGACCGGCACGACAGGGGGACAACAGATCACACCCTCAAGATAAATATACGGTCAAGAGTGTTGACAGGGGTTGCACTTTGGGTGCACCGTGGAGGAGCAATCAAGGGAGCAAACCAACCCATGACCCGCTCTCTAATCAGCCCCAACCTCGAGATCTGCTTTGACGAGGACTTGCAGCGATTCATCCTCAAGTTTCCCGATCTCATCAGCAGGGATAAAGACCACGATCCACGGCTCACGCTGATGGAGATGGTTGAGCTTCGGTACCTCCTCGACCAGGCCATCACCAACAAGTTGCAGATCCACTAATGACTGCACTTATCGCGATCTTCCCGCTGTTCTTCAGCCTTGCTCCAGAGGTGTCGAGGACCTGCCAACACGTTGGCCATCAGCTCCTTGCAGATCAGACAGTGGGAAGGATCACAGAAGCCCAAGCAGCTGAGACCTTCCGCCTCTGCCAGCTGCGGTACGCCCCACTAGATCCATCACAACCAACGACTCAATGACGGCACCGCTGAGGATCTGGCCGGGCATGAGCTTCGGAGACTTCCTGATGCAGGAGGTGCCCGACGACTGGCCACGGGAAGAGCACTACTGGCAGCCAGGTCCATGGCACCGCATCGTCTACTGCGAGAAGTGCGGCAACCCATGCCGAGCCAATGCGAAGTGGATGCCCAAGCGTGTGTGTTCGAAGTGCCCGGACGGGTACGACGGAGGCATCCCTTAGATGCATTTCCAACGACGACGGGCTGCCTTTCCTCGTTCGCCAGTCCAGCCATTCAAGAGAGCACAGCGGGACTTACACCGCTGGTCATTGGCCCCTGGGGTAGGGGTTGCGATAGAGCTTGCCCTCGTCTTCCAGGAATTTCATGACGGCGGGCAGGATTGCATCGCTGATAGCGGCACATCCACCCGCATCCGCGATTGTTTTGTTGATTTGCCTCGAGAGATCCTGCATCTTCATGACCTCTTCAAAGTCGGCGATGGTGAGCTGCCCCAATGACTGTCCTGTGGCCAACAGCTGACTTGCAAATTCCTTTTCTCCCTGTTTGGTGAGCCACCCCCTTTCTCGAGCACATCTGCTCATTCCAAGGTTGGTCAACACCGCATCAGCACCATCTAGCCCTAAAACTTCCGGCGTTTGAATTGCTGCAAGCTGGGTTAGGCCGATAAGAACTCGTTTCATGAGTTGATTCTGGCCCGGCATGTCCTTCGGGGACTTCCTATGCCAGGAGGCAACTGACGAGGAGTGAGATCTCATCGACCCACCACCAGTGGCAGAGCCTCAGAACTTCATCGGACCTCGGGTCTATCCACCGAAGTACTTGAGATGTCAGGGCTGTGGTGAGTGGGTCAAGGTTGCCGATAAGTACCGACGAGCTAAGAAAGCCTGGTGTGGGTGTTGCAGACCCTGATGGAACTGATCGTTCAGTGGCTCCTGTGGACCCTCGTCTACATCCTCATCATCACCGAGTTGAACCTTTACTTTGATTACGACTGGAGGAGGAAAGGGAAACCACGGGCTGAAAAATTGGCACACCTTGTTGCGTATTTCGGCGGCTTCTTTCTCTTCCTCAAGTTCGTGGTGCCTCTCCTGGACTAAAGCCCTAACCAACTAGTTCATCGTCATCTAAGAGTGCCTGGCCTTTTGAAACTCTCAGCACCTCTCCAGTTTTGGAGGGGCTGCTGAACAGAATTCGATAGGTGTTGCCGGTTGCCAGCGATTTTGTGCGGGCATGAACGAACGCCTTGAATTCAGTTCGAAAGCAAGTTTCTCTGGCCCACTGATCGGGGCCATTGTCACGTTCAACGCAGTACATCGCTCGAGTACAGAGGACCCGCAGCTTGATGAGGCTGCGAGTAGACGCTCTCTAACTACAAGCCAGCTTCGGGATCATGTCTTCAATTAGCGATCAGAAGGCCCGATCTGTAGTAAGTGACTCATATCTGCCCAAGGGTTTGACCGACACCTCTATCGGGGTAACCAGCACGACATCGCCTTCGTACTTGGCGTCCCAAGGTCATGCGGAATTTGGACGCTTTCGGATGGCCCGCTTCATGATCCACTGGTGCGCCCCAGATCCCACCAACGAGAAGTACACGCAGGCGATCGTTGACTAAATCAAAGGAGGAAAGCCCATGGATGAGTACGCGGGCTGAGGGGCCGGCTCTTTTTTTGGAACAGAAGGCCAGCAAAGTCAGTAGTCCGCCTCACCACCAGCCACAAGACTGAAAGCAGCTGATCCATTGCCATGCTGCCCCTGCTGGCTTCCAACTTGATCGCCGTTCAAGAACCGGCGACCCCTCCTCCAATGAACTTGGCCTGCCCAGACGAGGTGCGACAACAGCTGGACGGGCTCTACCAATGGCAGGTGCAGCGCATGGACCAACCGAATAGTCCCGCTGCTTCGCTCTCAAGCCAGAGCGAGCGCTTCAGTCCTCGTCTATTCAGTCTGCTGACGCAAGCCCGGCAACTCACCCCATCAAAGGATGGCCGCTATTTGGACTTCGACGTCTTCAGTAACACCCAGGTGCGGACCTTTTCAGCAGTCATTACCGGCTGCAGCGCGGCCCAGAAGAACAGCATCCTTGCTGCAGTGGAGGTGCAAGCCGGATTGCGCAAAACCCCCAGCGCAACACCCCGACGGTTGGAGTACGAACTAAAGCGCGACTGCACAGGCCAGTGGAAGATCGCGGAAATCACTTACCGCAATGAGCGGGTGTTTCACCTGAGGACTTATCTCGAGAAACTTGTGAATCCAACACCCTGAACAAAGACGAGGTGATCTCACACACCGCTGAGATCCTCGACACGTAGAACGAACAGATCGCAGAGCTCCGGCTTCAGCAGATCTATCTGGCCTGCACTTGCTTCGTGCTACTCGCTACCGCTTTCATGTGAGCAGAGGGGTTGCACTCTTCAACATTCAAATGCAAGGCTGGACACAACAGACAACTAGCTATTAATTATGAAAAACAACGGACACGGCCGAGCAGCAGTCCACTCTGACGCTGACTTCGCCTGCCTCCTGGCAGCCGCACCCAGCCAGTCCTATCGGACCCTCTGGATCCTCCAGCGGGCCACAGCCGCACGTATCTCCGAAGCCCTGTCGCTTCGCTGGTGTGACGTGGGAGGCGGCTTCATCACCTTCCGGAAGCGCACAACAAAGACCAATCAGACCCGGCAGGTGCCCTGCTCTCCGGTTCTACTGGAGGCACTCGAGGCACTCCGCCCGGAAGGTGCCGGCGATGAGGACTTCCTCTTCCACGCCAAGGACTCAGAGACCCAGCCACTCAGCCGCAACGCTGCAGACGTGGCTCTTCGTAAGGCCTGCACAAAGGTCGGCCTGGAGGGTGTGAGCACCCAGCAGCCTGTGCTGATTGCCAGTGAGGCAATGGTCTGGGAACCGTGATTGCGACCTTGATCATCGCTGCCGCTGCTGTTTAGGCCATCAACGTCTGGTCGACGACCAAAAAAGAAACATCCCCCGCCAAGAACATCAAGCAGGGGATTGAGCGGATCAAGGATGCCGCTGGCAAAGCGATCGAGTCGCGCAACTAACCAGCAGCTTCAACACCGGTATTGGAGTGATGTTGTGGGCCGGCCTCCCTCAGGAGACGCCGGCCTTTTCCTTCGACTCGGAACCCTTGGATTCGCCAGCCTGAGCCTTGATCTGCTGGGCAGCTTCTTCCGCCAGGAAATCGCCGTCGGAACGGCCAACGGCCGAAGGAACAGGGTTGTAGACGGATGGAGCCAGGGCCTCGCCCCGGATCAGGCTGCCCAGGGTGCGGAGGGTGAGCTTGATCTGCTGCCAGGGGTTCATCATCACCACCCGCTTGTACAGGTAGCTGTCGAAGGTGAGCTTCTGCACGTCCTTGTCGTCGCACATTTCGACGAAGGCTTCCCGGGCAGCGTCGTTGCGGTAAAAGATTCGCTGCAGGATGTCGAGCACCGCATAGGTGGCGCCGTATTTGCGGTCCCAGCGCTTGAGGTAGGTCGACTTGATTTGCTTTTCAGTGGGGATGGAGGCACCGTTGTTGGAGATTTCCACAATCGCTTCGGCACACATCCGGCCGCTTTTGGCTGCGAAGTAGATGCCTTCACCGGAACTCTTGGTGACGTAGCCGGCGGCATCGCCCACCAGCGCCATGCGGCCCACGACGCGGCGGGGACGGGGATGCTCAGGAATCGGGTGGGCTTCCACCTTGATCACTTCACCCTGGAACAGACGCTTGTTGGCCCGCTCCCGGATGCCCCTTTGTAGACCCTTGATCAGGCTCTGGTTCTGCTGCATGGTTCCCGTTCCAACGGCCACGTGGTCGTATTTGGGGAACACCCAGGCATAGAAGTCGGGAGAGACGTCTGTTCCGACGTACATCTCAGCCAGATCTTCGTAATAGGTCATCTCCTCAGCAGGAAGCTTGATCCGTTCCTGGAAGGCGATGGCCACGTTGTAATCCCCGGCGTCCATGGCTTTCGCCACCCGGGAGTTGGCGCCATCGGCACCAATGATCAGATCCACAGCCAGGGTCTTCTGCTCACCGGTTGGGCCACCGCCGCTGTAGTCGGCGTAGTGGATGGTGTAAGGGCCCTGACGGTCAGCGCCGGTGTCGATCTTCTGCACCAGACCATTAATCAGGGTTGTGCCCAGATCGGCAGCACGGTTGCGCAGGAAGGCATCGAACACCTCACGACGGCACATGCCGATGTAGGCGTTTTCGTCGTAGCCGAGGGGATCGAGCTTGATGTCCACCTCCCTGTTGGAAGGGGAAATCATCTTCATGTTGCGGACCTTGCGGTCGATGATTTCGTCGGGCAAGTCGAACTCCTCGACCATGCAAAGCGGAATAGCCCCACCACAGGGTTTGGCGTTGTCGAGTTTGCGCTCGAACAGCCAAGTTTCAATTCCCGCCTTGGCCAGAATTTCGGCAGCACAGGAGCCACTTGGGCCACCACCGATCACCGCAACTCGCAACATCTCAGCCCGTCTCCGCTGGATTGTTTTTTGAAGCTATCACTGTCACAACAACCATTGTGGGTTGACCTGGCTGTTGCCTTTACGATCGAAACAACACGCATCAGCGCCTTGGTTCGGGCCTCCTCTGCGCGACGCACCGAGCGGGAGGACATTCCGGTCGCCCGTCGAACACGACAGCCGCGACAACGCAAGGGAAATAGCGCGGCTGGTCTGCTGTTCGGGCTTGTTCTTGTCTGTGCCGGAAGCCTGGCTGCGGTGATGATGGTTCCCACGCTGCTGTCACGGCGCCAGCCCACGCAGAGCCTCGAGATTTCAGGCTTTCGCGAACGTCCCGACGCCGACGGCCGTCTCCTGGGTCACTTCCCCTATGACGAAGCGGATGCCGATCAACTCATCGTCTTTGAGCCAGGGATTGAGCTGAATGTGGAGGCCGCCGATGCCCTCGACACGATGATGCGATCCGCCTCGGCAGACGGGGTTGATCTGCGTCTGCTCAGTGGATTTCGCTCCCTGGCCCTCCAGGAATCGATCTTTTTTGACGTGGCCTCCGAACGGAACCAAACCGCCGAAGAACGAGCTCAGGTTTCGGCTCCACCCGGCTACTCCGAGCACAGCACCGGTTATGCCGTGGATCTCGGCGATGGCCGTTTTCCTGAGACCAACCTCTCCCAGAGCTTTCAAGACACCGCAGCCTTTCGCTGGTTGCAGGACCATGCGGCCCGGTATCACTTCGTGTTGTCCTTCCCCGAAGGCAACAAACAGGGTGTGATGTACGAACCCTGGCATTGGCGCTACCAGGGCAATGCGGACGCACTGCGTTTGTTCGAGCCGGCCAGTCGGTTCTCCAGGCGCGACCCTTGAACGTCCCCGAACTGCTATCGCCCGCCGGCGACTGGGCTGCGATGAAGGCGGCTGCTGCCTCCGGTGCTGATGCGGTCTATTTCGGTGTTGATGCCTTCAACGCCCGCCAGCGGGCTGAAAACTTCCGACTGCAAGACCTTTCCGAGGTGATGCAATGGCTGCATCAGCGGGGGGTGAAGGGATTCCTCACCTTCAACGTGTTGGTGTTCAGCGATGAATTGGAGGCAGCAGCTCAGTTGCTGATCGCTGCAGATCGAGCCGGCGTGGATGCGGTGATCGTCCAGGACGTGGGTCTCTGTCGCCTGGCCCAGCGGCTGGTGCCGAATCTCTGTGTGCACGGCTCAACCCAGATGTCGATCACCAGTGCAGCGGGCATCGCCCAGGCTGCTGCACTCGGTTGTCAGCGGGTGGTGCTCGCCCGGGAGCTGGCTTTGCGTGATCTTGAGCGCCTGCAGACACAACTGGTCCAGCGGAACCTTGCGATGCCGTTGGAGGTGTTCGTGCACGGCGCCCTTTGCGTTGCCTATTCCGGTCAATGCCTGACCAGTGAATCGCTTGGGCAGCGCAGTGCCAATCGAGGTGAGTGTGCCCAGGCCTGTCGCCTGCCCTACGAACTGGTGGTGGATGGTCAACCTCACCTGCTTGATGACCAGCGATACCTCCTCTCGCCCCAGGATCTGGCGGCCTGGGAGCTGCTGCCGGAGTTGCAGCGCATCGGCGTGGCCAGCCTCAAGATCGAAGGCCGCCTGAAGGATGCTGCCTACGTGGCTGCCGTCACCGACGCCTATCGGCAGCGCCTGGATCAGACCCCCGCTGCGGCGCCGCAGGTGCATCGCCAACTTGAGCTGGCATTTTCCCGAGGCCTGTCCACCGGTTGGCTGGAAGGGGTGAACCATCGCCGTCTGGTGCATGGCCGCTGGAGCAAGAAACGGGGCCCCCTAGTGGGGCAGTTGCTGCGGGTGGAACGGGGTGGTTGGTTGCATCTGCGCAGCCGGGACCAGCTGCAACCTGGTCAGGGCCTTGTGCTGGAACAGCTGTCGTCCGACCCCCTGCAGCCGCCTCGGGAGATCGGTGGCCGGATCATGGTGTGTGAGCGGCTGGGCGACGAGCGCTGGAAGCTGCGCCTTGGGCCCGAGCGAGTGGATAGCTCAGGCTTGAGACCTGGCACCTCGGTCTGGCTCACCAGTGACCCTGACTGGCAGTCCCGTTGGCAGCGTGCTGCCCGCCGCACGGTGGAGGCCCGGTCTCGGGATCTTTCGCTGCGGGTGTCCGGTCGGCTGGATGCACCGCTGGAGTTGCACCTGCTGGCGCCCCCGGGGCTGAATCTGCAGGTCAGCAGCTCCATGCCGCTGCAGAGCGCTTCGCAGCGCCCCTTGGATCGGGATCGCCTAAAGCAGCAACTTGGACGCCTGGGGGGAACCGGCTGGTCGCTCCAGCGTCTTGAGGTCCAGCTGGAGGGCGATCTCTTTCTGCCGGTGGCGGAATTAAACCGCATGCGCAGGGTGCTGCTGGAGCGGTTGGAGGCCTCGTTGGATGGGAGCAGTGATTCAGGTCCTGTCCCTGGAGATACCAAAACGGCAGACCCGACAGAGCTGCTGGCTCAGATGTGCCCACCAGTTGTCGCTCCCCTCAGCGAGACCAAGCCAGGCCTGGTGGTGCTGGTGCGCAGCCTGGAGCAGCTGCAGGCCTTGGTCGATCTCTCCGGCACGGACCTGCCGATTCGCTCGGTGGTGGCGGATCTCGAACAGCCGCGGGAGCTGCGGGAAGCGGTGGCGATCGGTCGAGGCTGCTGGCCGGAGGGTGTTTGGTTGGCCGGTGCACGGATCACACGGCCTGATGAACGCTGGACGCTTGAGCCACTGATTCGTGCTCGCCCCGACGGTTTCCTGGTGCGAAATGCCGATCAGCTGGAGGTGCTGACGCCGCTGGCCCCCTGCATTGGCGACTTTTCCCTCAACACCGCCAACCCCCTGAGCTTCCACTGGTATCGCGACCACTGGAAGCTGCAGCGACTCACGGCCAGTTACGACCTGAACCTTCAGCAACTGCTGGGTCTGGCCGTCGCCGTTGATCCGGCGCTACTTGAGGTCACCCTTCATCAGCACATGCCGTTGTTCCACATGGAGCATTGCCTGTTCTGTGCGTTCCTCTCAAACGGCAAGGACCACACCGATTGCGGTCGTCCCTGTGAGAAGCACCACGTCACCCTGCGAGATCGCAGTGGCGTTGAACATCCCCTGCGGGCTGATCTGGGGTGTCGCAACACCCTTTTCAATGGCACGGCGCAATCGGGCGTGGAGGCGCTTCCGTCTTTGTTGCGGGCGGGTGTGCGCCGGGTTCGGCTTGAACTTCTTGATGAGGATGCCGCTGCAACGCGCCGGCGCGTCAGCTTGTACGCCGAGGCTTTGGCGGGCCGGATGGCCACCCAGGAGGTCTGGTCCCAAGAGCAGATCCACCACCAGCTGGGCGTCACTCGCGGCAGTCTGCGCAGCAAGGGTCCGGAGCGCACCAGTCGATTCTCACGTTGAGATAACCTGTCGCACTGCGCCTTTGGCGTTCTTCACAAATACTTACGGTCAGCCCGCATGAGCGCCAACAACAAGGCGATCCGCAACATCGCGATCATCGCCCACGTTGACCACGGCAAGACGACTCTGGTCGATTCGCTGTTGGCGCAGTCAGGAATTTTCCGCGACAACGAGGCCGTCCCCACCTGTGTGATGGACTCCAACGACCTGGAGCGTGAGCGGGGCATCACGATCCTGTCCAAGAACACGGCTGTCACCTACAACGACACCCGGATCAACATCGTTGACACGCCTGGGCACGCCGATTTCGGTGGTGAAGTGGAGCGGGTGCTGGGCATGGTCGACGGTTGCCTGCTGATCGTTGATGCGAACGAGGGGCCGATGCCCCAAACCCGCTTTGTGTTGAAGAAAGCCCTTGAGCAGGGTCTGCGTCCGATCGTGTTCGTAAACAAGATCGACCGTGCCCGGGTGGATCCCGAGACCGCCGTCGACAAGGTGCTCGATCTGTTCATCGAACTCGGCGCTGACGATGATCAGTGCGATTTCCCTTACCTGTTCGGCAGCGGTCTGGGAGGGTTCGCCAAGCCCGACATGAAGACCGACAGCGACAACATGCGTCCGCTGTTCGATGCAATCCTGCGCCACGTTCCGCCCCCGGTTGGTGATCCGGAAAAGCCCCTTCAGCTGCAAATCACCACCCTTGATTATTCCGACTTCCTGGGTCGGATCATCATTGGTCGCGTTCACAACGGAAAAATCAAACAGGGTCAGAACGCTGCACTGATCAAGGACGACGGCAGCATCAAGAAGGGTCGCATCAGCAAACTTCTTGGCTTCGAAGGTCTGCAGCGCGTTGAGATCGAAGAGGCTTCCGCCGGTGATCTGGTGGCCGTTGCTGGTTTTGACGACGTCAACATCGGTGAAACCATCGCCTGCCCGGATGAGCCCACCGCTCTGCCGCTGATCAAGGTGGATGAGCCCACCCTGCAGATGACCTTCGTCGTCAACGATTCACCCTTTGCTGGCAAGGAAGGCAAGTTCGTCACGAGCCGTCAGGTGCGTGACCGCCTTCAGCGTGAGTTGCTCACCAACGTGGCCTTGCGTGTGGAAGACACCGATTCACCAGACCGTTTTGCGGTGAGTGGTCGCGGTGAGCTGCACCTCGGCATCCTGATCGAGACCATGCGCCGTGAGGGCTATGAGTTCCAGGTGTCCCAGCCGCAGGTGATCTACCGCACCATCGATGGCACCCCTTGTGAGCCGGTGGAAACTCTGGTGATGGATGTGCCTGAACCTGCCGTGGGCAGCTGCATCGAAAAACTGGGCACCCGCAAGGGCGAGATGCAGAACATGGAAACCAGCGCTGATGGCCGCACCCAGCTGGAGTTCATCGTTCCCTCCCGCGGTCTGATCGGTTTCCGCGGTGAATTCATCCGGGCCACCCGCGGCGAAGGAATCATGAGCCATTCCTTCTATGAATACCGGCCGATGATGGGTGAATTCGACACCCGCCGGAACGGTGTGCTGATCGCCTTCGAAGAGGGAACAGCAACGTTCTATGCCCTCAAGAACGCCGAGGATCGCGGCCAGTTCTTCATCAGCCCGGGCACCAAGGTGTACAAGGGAATGATCATCGGGGAATACAACCGGCCGCAGGACCTTGAAATCAACGTCTGCAAGACCAAGCAGCTCACCAACATGCGTTCAGCTGGCGCTGAGGAACTGGACACGCTGCAAGCACCGGTTCAGATGACGCTGGAGCGCGCGTTGGAATACATCGGCCCCGACGAGATGCTCGAAGTCACGCCCGAGTCGATCCGTCTGCGCAAACTTCCCGGCAAGAAGCCGGCCAAGTCCAAGCGCTGATGCCTCAGGCGGACCCCCGCTTTCAACAGGGAGTGGAGCTCTTCAATGCAGGTGAGTGGTATGCCGCTCATGATCTGTTGGAGGAGCTCTGGCATGAAACAGCTGATCCGGATCGGCGCAGCCTGCAGGGAATCCTGCAGGTGGCAGTAGCGCAGTTGCATTTGCAACGGGGCAACCGGCGGGGGGCCACGATTCTTTTTGGTGAAGCTCTGGGTCGTCTTAAACGTCCTGGAACCCCAGATCTGGGCCTGGACCTCGCGTCTTTGTGCCGTGCTGCGCAACAGCGGCTCGAGGCGCTTCAGCAGGATGGGGATCCCGAGTCATGCACTGTCCCTGTTCTTGAGTCCAAGCGCTGAAGCGCCGGTAATCTCGACGAACTTGAGCGAGTTGCGTGGCGGTTAAAGCGATGCGCCGTACCGGGGGCTTTTGTTTAGCTCTCCCCCTTCTGGCCATCTTTTGGCCCCTGGTGTCGGCCCAGGCTCAGCAAACGGCTGACGCAGGCGTCATCACGATTGAGTCCGATCTGCAATCGGCCGACAACGGCACGGGTGTGATCACTGCCAGCGGCAATGTTCGCCTGGTGCATGCCGGTCGTGGCTTGGTGGCCACAAGCAAACAGGCCCAGTACTTCACGGAGGAAGACCGGATTGTGCTGAGTGGTGATGTGGATGTGATTCAGGCCGATGGCAACCAGCTCCGCGCTGATCGCTTCACTTATCTGCTGGAGGAAGGTCGCGCGATCGCCAGCCCCGTTCCGGGCCAGCAGGTGTTCAGTCAGTGGTCGCTTACTCCCGGCCAACCCGTGCCCGACGTTCAGACCGAGACAACCACGGTGACTCGATGACCCTGGAACTGTCGAATGTCTCCATCACCCTTGGGGGCCGCCAGTTGCTGAAGGGCTTGGATCTGAAGCTTTCCCCCGGTGAGGTGGTCGGCCTGCTGGGGCCCAACGGAGCTGGAAAAACCACCACCTTCAATCTGGTGATCGGTCTGCTCTCCCCTGATCAGGGTGATGTGACCGTGAACGGTGAGCGTGTCACCGACCTCCCCATGCCGGAGCGAGCACGGCTTGGCGTGGGTTATCTGCCCCAGGAAGCCAGTGTTTTTCGCAACCTCACGGTGCGTGAAAACCTGGATATCGCCCTTGAACAGACCGATCTCAGTTCCGAACAGCGACGGGAGCGGCGCCAGCAGCTGATTGAAGACTTTCACCTCACCGCGTTCATCAACCGGCTTGGCTTCCAACTTTCCGGGGGGGAACGTCGCCGTTGCGAAGTGGCCCGGGCGCTGGCATCGGGTGCCAACGGACCGACGTATCTGCTTTTGGATGAACCCTTCGCCGGTGTTGACCCCCTCGCGGTGGCGGACCTGCAGTTGCTGATCGAGGGGTTGCGGTCCCGGGGCATGGGGATTCTGATCACCGATCACAACGTGCGGGAAACCCTGGCCACCACTGATCGGGCTTACATCCTCAACGATGGTGCGGTGTTGGCTGCAGGACGGTCCGAGGAGGTGGCGGCTGATCCACAGGTGCGTCGTTATTACCTCGGGGAAGGATTCCAACTGTGATTGTGGATCGTCTCAAACGGGCCACCTGGATGCGGCTGGATCTCTTGGATCGTTGGTTGCTCAAGGAGCTTCTGGGTCCGCTGCTGTTCTTCATTGCTCTGTTCACTCTTCTGCTGCTCACCGGTGGCGTGATGTTTGAACTGGTGCGGCAGATGGTCGATAAGAACCTGCCGATCACGATTGCGGTTCAGGTTCTGTTGTTCAGCATTCCCCGTTGGTTGGCCTTCTCTGTGCCGATCGGAACGTTGATGGCGTCGTTGTTCGTGTTCACCCGCCTTTCGGCGAACAGTGAACTCACTGCCCTGCGAAGCCTTGGGATCACCACAGTACGGATGATCAGCGCGGCCCTCGCCCTCTCCATGGTGATGACGCTGTTCACCTTCGTCCTCAACGACGTGGTGGTGCCTCGCAGCCAACGCTATGCAGAGGTCACCCTCAAGCGTTCATTGGGGCGTTCCCTCGCCAGTGAGACAGGACGCGACATCATTTATCCCCGTTTCGGGACCCGCTTCGATTCCGACGGCGAAGAAGACGGCAAGGGACTGAATCAACTCTTCTATTCGAGGAAGTTTCAGGACGGTGAAATGGTGGACGTGACGGTTCTGGATTTCACCCGATCCGGCTTCACCCAGATGTTGCGTGCGGATCGGGCGATCTGGAATGAGGACCAGGCCAGCTGGGACTTTCTTGATGGCCAGATTCTGACCCTGGCCGCCAACGGCAGCTCAACCAAGGCTGATTTCGATCGTTACGTCTATCCCCTTGGTTCAGGACCGGTGCGCCTGGCAGGAATTGAGAAGGATGCCGTCAACATGACTGTTGCTGAAGCTTTGCAGGCCCAGAGGCTGTATGAAGAGGCCGGCAGCATCAAGGAGGCCCGCAAGATTCGTGTGCGGATCCAGGAGAAGTTCACGGTGCCCATGGCTTGTCTGGTGTTTGGCTTGTTTGGAGCCACCCTTGGCGCTCAGCCCAGTTACCGAAGCAGCCGAAGCTTCTCGTTCGTGCTCACCCTCGGGATCATCGCTGTTTATTACGTGATCGGTTTCAGCTTCAGTTCCCTTGGGGTGAAGGGAACCCTTCCACCGATCCTGGCGGCCTGGCTGCCTGTGATGTTGTTTCTCGGGGCGGGTGGTCTGTTGCTGAAACAGGCCAGTCGCTGATTGGCCGAGGCAGAATCGCCGTGTCTTTGGGAAACGGTGTGTTGAACACGCCTTTTGAGCTGGTCACCAGTCTTGGATTTGCAGGCTTCGTGTTGCTGCTGCTGGCCATGCCTCTGGCTTTCTGGGCGGTGTCCAGCCCCAGCCATTCCCGAGCTGGCTTGGTTCGGCTTCTGGTGGCCGTCGCCAACCTTCTGTTCACAGCTCAGCTGATTTTGCGCTGGTGGCAATCGGGCCACTTCCCGATCAGCAACCTCTACGAATCCCTTTGCTTCCTTGCCTGGGCTTGCACCCTCACCCAGCTGCTGGTGGAACGGGCCTGGCCGTCTCCCATCGTTGCGGCAGCAGCCACCCCCATGGGCCTGGGTTGCATTGCCTTCGCTAGCTTCGCCTTGCCCGATCAATTGCAGTCAGCGGCTCCTCTGGTTCCTGCCCTGCGCTCCAGCTGGTTGGTGATGCATGTGAGCGTGATCATGGTGAGCTATGCCGCCTTGCTTGTGGGATCTCTGCTCTCCTTGGCGGTCTTGGTCACGGATCGCGACCAATCCCTGGAACTCAGGAGCAGTTCCATTGGCAGTGGTGGATTTCGTCAGGCGGCTTCGATCGCGAATGGTGGTTCTGTTCAGCTGCAATCGGTTCAGCTGAGCACCAATGAACAACTCGACAGCCTCAGTTATCGCACGATCACGGTTGGGTTCTTGATGCTCACGGTGGGCATCGTGAGTGGTGCTGTTTGGGCGAATGAAGCCTGGGGCAGCTACTGGAGCTGGGATCCCAAGGAAACCTGGGCCTTGATCTGCTGGCTGGTGTATGCCGCTTATCTGCACACCCGCCTCAGTCGCGGTTGGCAGGGTCGACGCCCAGCTCTTGTTGCAGTGGTGGGTCTTGTGGTGATCGCTGTTTGCTACATCGGCGTGAATCTGCTGGGCATTGGCTTGCACAGTTACGGCTGGTTTTTCTGACCAACTGCCTGCGTCTTCTCGATTAGGGCTCAACCACCATCGATCTGACATCCGACCAGGGCACCGCCAACGGCTCCAGCGGGAATTGACCAGATCCAGTTGTCCTTTTTGGCGAGCGCGCCTCCCAAGGCTCCACCAAGAACACCACCGGCGAGACTTCCCTCCAAACAGGAATTGTTGTCCCCAGCAGCAGGGGCTTCGACGACGGTTTTTCCGCTTGACGTTGTTGGTGAATGATTTGGATGGTTGTGGGCGCGGTGCCCCTGCTGGTGCTTATGGCTTTTGCCCCCATGGAAATGCAGGGTCTTTGGACAAGGGCGTTCGACCCTCTCCTCTCGACTGCTGACGTACCCAGGCTTGTCCCGGGTTCCGGGATGGTAGGTCTCAACGTATTGATTCTGATAGCAAGTCTTCGCCCTTGAGTAAGTGTTGTTGGCTATGGATGGTTGATTCACAACTGTCGTCAACACGACTCCTGTAAAAAGTCCAGAAAAAATATTCTTCATGACGGAGAGTTTGGTTTGGTGATTCATTCTGCATTCCCGAACGAGAAAGAGTCTGACAACTTCAGTTGGATCTATGACAGGATGCATCTGGACGTCAACTTATTGCTTTTTTGTTGTATTCATTGTAGTGAGTTTTTTCTCTTTGATTAATCCCCCAGATGAGGGATTAATCCTTACGCTCATATCCCCCATTTCAGGGATGGTGTGCGCCGGCTCAGTTTGTAAAGCCAGTACACCAACAGCGGAAGAGATTCTTGAGCTGCATGCCTGCAGCTGTGGATGAACTGCATGGTGGAGATGTGGGTCTGGCAGCGAAAGCGGCCGCCACAAGGGGATCGAGGCCTTACGGACTCTCCCCACCACTCAGGGGGGATCGAGGTCCACATGGACTCTTCCCCCACACGCTTCACAACTCCGATGAGAATCACTCTTTCGTTGGCGTCCCCTGTCGTCGGGCTTGTGCTGCTGGTCGCTATGGGCTGATCCCGCAACAAGGTCGAGAACACCCAGCCCAACCACGATGTTTCACCTGCAACGGAGAAGCCTTTTGTTGGTCGGGCCACTTGGTATGGGCCTGGTTTCTACAGAAACAAAACCGCCAGTGGTGAGATCCTTCGGAGGAACACCCTGACGGCTGCCCACGGCCAGTTGCCTCTTGGGACGAAGGTGAAAGTGACGCGCGAAGACACCAATGAAAGTGTGATTGTGGTGATCAACGATCGAAAACTCTTCAAGGAGGGCACAATCATCGATCTTGCCCATGGAGCTGCAGATCAATTGAGGATCGATGAAGACGGTGAAGCCCAAGTAAGCGTCGGGGTTCTTGATTGAACCCATTGGCTACTCCGATTAACGAGTGCAGAGACCCTCTGGATTCGGTGTAGCTTCGCACCCTGTCTTGAAGCGTTTAAGCCCTATTGAGACGAGTGCTCGCTGAGCACTGACGTTGATGTTTCGGACTCTTCTGCTTGTGAGCGGAGATAACGCTTCCGCTGCGCCGATTCCAGACCAGACAGCAGGACTGCACATCTGGTCGGAGCGACCCGTTGAGGTCGGTCAAGACCTCGAAGAAGTGGATGAATTCCTCGTCTGCTCATGCCGTTTTTTCGGATATGGGTGAATCTCGCGTCGTGACCTGTGGTCCATCGCGTTCATAAATAATTTCATGATCGTCAATCTTGTTTTGTGATCTACGTCACTGATTGGCGTAATGGTCTTCCTGCGGTGGTTGTCCTCTAAGGACATGCATCAGACGATCGGGCAAAAAGGAAGGCCACCCCTGCACAGGGATGGCCTGAACCTTGTTGGCGTTCTTTGAAGCTGAACGAAGCGTCTGGCTGTATGGCTTGTCAGGCCAGTCAGGCAGCTTCTAGATCTTGCTCAGTTGGACTGTCGTCACGCATGGGACGCCTCCGACTTCGACAGTCCCAGCATCGCTCAGAGAAGATGCTCGGATCATCCGTATTTCAACTCAGCGGCAGGGAGGAAAAGCGGAGCAAGCTCGATCCTCAAAGTCAACAGAACTATTGAGCCAAATGTTGAAGAACGGCACCGATATTCATGCTCCCTTTGAGATAACCGGCAAAAGCAAATGCGATCACACTGGCGTTAAGCGCCAGAAATGCAGCAACCAATTTGACGTCATCGTTCATCCATTGATTATCGGAGGCTAGTTGGTGTCACTGTGGCCTCCAATTCTTTGGAGATGATGAAACTGTTCAAGCGCTTGGTTCTTTGTTGAAGTGATCACAAAAAAAGCCCGGCATGGGCTGCCGGGCTTGTGGTGCTCAGTTGATGGCCTGCTGATCAGGCAAGAACGGCTTCCTTGCTGCTGCTGTTGCGGATGCCTTTGATCGCTTCGGCGTAATCAGGTTGGTTGAACACGCCGGAGCCAGACACAATCGCGTTGGCACCTGCTTCGATCACCTTCCAGGCATTACCGGCTTTGATGCCGCCATCCACTTCGATCCAGGGATCGAGACCCTTCTCATCGCACATGCGGCGCAGGTCACGGATTTTCTGAACCTGGTTTTCGATGAAGCTTTGGCCGCCGAAACCGGGGTTGACGCTCATGATCAGCACCAGATCGCAGAGCTCGAGGCAGTATTCGAGGGTGTCGAGTGGAGTTGAGGGATTCAGGACAGCACCGGCTTTTTTGCCCAGGTCTTTGATCTGAGCCAGGTTCCGGTGCAGGTGCGGGCAGGCCTCAACCTGCACAGAAATGATGTCGGCACCGGCTTTGGCGAAGTCAGGGACGTACTTCTCCGGCTCAACGATCATCAGGTGAACGTCCAGGGGCTTCTGTGTCACCGGACGTAGCGCCTCAACAATCAGCGGTCCAATGGTGATGTTCGGAACAAAGCGGCCGTCCATCACATCCACATGGATCCAATCCGCACCGGCTTCGTCCACGGCTTTCACTTCTTCGCCGAGGCGTGCGAAGTCAGCCGACAGGATCGACGGCGAGATCACCAGGGGCTTGGTGCTCATGGATGAGGAGCGCGAAGTGCCGGGTGATTTTAGGGACTCCTGCAACCACTGATACAGTGAGCCGCGCTCAGACGTCGAGATCCACTGCGGCGACGGCCAACTGCCCGTCCAGAAGATCTCGCCAACCCGTCCCACCTCATCCGGAGTCCCGTGGATCAGACCCTCATTCAGGAAATTCTCGAGATCGTCGAGCAGGCCGCCATCGCTTCCGCCTCGCTCTCCGGCAAAGGTCTGAAGGATGAAGCCGACGCATTGGCCGTTGATGCCATGCGCAAGCGCATGAATCAGATCCAGATGCAAGGCCGCATCGTGATCGGCGAGGGCGAACGTGATGAAGCCCCGATGCTCTACATCGGAGAAGAGGTCGGCACCGGCACTGGCCCTGGTGTTGATTTTGCTGTCGACCCCTGCGAAGGCACCAACCTCTGCGCCTTCAACCAGCGCGGCTCCATGGCTGTTCTCGCCGCTTCCGACCGGGGCGGCCTGTTCAATGCCCCCGACTTCTACATGAAGAAGTTGGCTGCTCCTCCGGCAGCCAAGGGCAAGGTGGACATCCGTAAATCAGCCACTGAAAACATCAAGATCCTTAGCGAGTGCCTGGGTCTCCCCGTCGACGAGCTGAACATCGTTGTGATGGATCGCGCCCGTCACAAGGACCTGATCGCTGAGATTCGTGCCACCGGCGCTCGCATCCAGCCCATCTCTGATGGAGACGTTCAGGCCGCCATCGCCTGCGGTTTCGCCGGCACCGGAACCCACTGCCTGATGGGCATCGGCGCTGCCCCTGAGGGTGTGATTTCAGCCGCTGCCATGCGCGCTCTTGGTGGCCACTTCCAGGGCCAACTGGTGTACGACCCCGCGATTGCTCAGACCTCCGAATGGGCTGACATGACCAAAGAGGGCAACCTTGCGCGTCTCGCTGAGATGGGCATCGCTGACCCCGACAAGGTCTACGAAGCCGAGGAGCTGGCCTGCGGCGAGCATGTTTGTTTCGCTGGCAGCGGCATCACGGATGGTCTGCTCTTCAATGGCGTTAAGTTCGAAAAGGACTGCACCCGCACAAGCAGCCTGGTGATCAGCAATCTGGATAACACCTGCCGCTTCACCAACACCGTGCACATCAAAGACGGCGCCCAGAGCATTGCTCTGAGCTGATCGTCACCCATTGGTTGAGAGGAACGTCTTCATGCATATCTCCGTCGTCGGCCTCAGTCATCGCACGGCACCGGTGGAGATCCGGGAACGGCTCAGCATTCCTGAGCAGACCATGGAGACGTCCCTTCAATCGCTCCGCGGTAATGAGCAGGTGCTCGAGGCATCAATCCTCAGCACCTGCAACCGGCTTGAGATTTACACCCTGGTCCGTAATCCTGACCTCGGCGTGTCTGCTGTCAGCGACTTTCTCAGCAGCCACTCCGGTCTTGAAACGGGCGAGCTGACGCCTCACCTGTTCAGTTACCACCATGAAGACGCTGTCGATCACCTCATGCGGGTGGCGGCTGGTCTCGACAGCCTTGTGCTGGGGGAGGGACAGATTCTGTCCCAGGTGAAGAAAATGATGCGGCTCGGTCAGGAGCACAAATCTCTGGGACCGATCCTGAATCGATTGCTCACCCAGGCTGTTACCACCGGCAAACGCGTCCGCAGCGAAACCAACCTCGGAACAGGGGCTGTGTCGATCAGCTCTGCTGCCGTTGAGCTTGCTCAGCTCAAGCTCGGCCAATCCCGGGGACTGGATCAACTGGTCACCCTGGAAAGCGAGCAGATCGCTGTTGTCGGTGCCGGGCGCATGAGCCGTCTGTTGCTTCAGCACTTGCAGGCCAAGGGTGCTTCCGGTGTTGTTCTGCTAAACCGCACTGTTGAGCGGGCCGAGCATCTCTCGGCCGATTTCCCTGATCTTCCTGTTCAATGCAGGCCGCTCACGGATCTGGATCAGTACCTGAGCACCTGCTCGCTGATGTTCACCAGCACCGCCGCCGATGATCCGATCATTGATGCCGCACGTCTGGCTCCTCTGAACCGTCGCAGCAAGCTGCGCCTGATCGACATCGGTGTGCCGCGCAACATCGCTGCCGATGCTGCCGACGTAAACGGCGTTGATTCCCACGATGTTGACGACCTTCAAGAGGTCGTTGCCCGTAACCAGGAAGCCCGTCAGGCCATGGCTCGGGAGGCAGAGCAGTTGCTTCAGCAGGAAGCGCAGCAGTTCCTCGAGTGGTGGGACAGCCTTGAGGCTGTGCCGACCATCAACCAGCTGCGCTCTTCGATGGAGTCGATCCGTTCGGAGGAACTCCAGAAAGCCCTCAGCCGAATGGGCCCTGATTTCTCAGCCCGGGAACGCAAGGTTGTCGAAGCGTTGAGCAAGGGAATAATCAACAAAATCCTCCACACGCCGGTGACCCAGCTGCGGGCTCCCCAGACCCGTCAGGATCGCCAACAGGCCCTCCGAATTGTCGAACGACTGTTCGATTTGGAAGCTTCTTGAGCTCTTGAGCGATTCAGTCGCGATCTGAATCCCAGTAATCTCGACTGATTCTTCCCAAAGACGGTTGCGAAGCCAAAAACTCCGGTAAGTTCTTGCGGCAACGCCGATTTGGGACAGCGGCATGAAGCGCGTCTTGGCCATCATTCTGGGCGGCGGTGCAGGCACTCGCCTGTATCCGCTCACAAAAATGCGCGCCAAACCGGCCGTTCCCCTGGCAGGCAAATATCGACTGATTGATATTCCGATTAGCAACTGCATCAACTCCGACATCAACAAGATGTACGTGATGACGCAGTTCAACAGTGCATCACTGAACCGCCACCTCAGTCAGACCTACAACCTCAGCAATTCCTTCGGTGGAGGTTTTGTTGAGGTGCTCGCAGCTCAGCAGACCCCCGACAGTCCCACATGGTTTGAGGGCACCGCAGACGCTGTACGCAAATACCAGTGGTTGTTCCAGGAATGGGACGTTGATGAATACTTGATCCTCTCCGGCGATCAGCTGTACCGGATGGATTACAGCCTCTTCATTGAGCATCACCGCCGCTCAGGCGCTGATCTCACCGTTGCGGCCCTTCCCGTTGATCCCAAGCAGGCAGAGGCTTTCGGTTTGATGCGGACCGATGAAAACGGCTCGATCAAGGAGTTCCGTGAGAAGCCCAAGGGAGATTCGCTGCTGGAGATGGCTGTCGACACCTCTCGCTTCGGCTTGAGTGTTGAGTCAGCTAAGGAGCGGCCTTATCTCGCTTCGATGGGCATCTATGTCTTCAGCCGTCAGACCTTGTTCGATCTGCTCGACAAGCATCCTGGCCACAAGGATTTCGGTAAGGAAATCATTCCCGAGGCTCTCGCCAGGGGCGACAAGCTCCAGAGCTACGTGTTCGACGACTACTGGGAAGACATCGGCACCATCGGTGCGTTCTATGAAGCCAACCTTGCGCTGACCCAACAACCCACGCCCCCTTTCAGCTTCTACGACGAGAAGTTCCCCATCTACACGCGTCCTCGCTATCTGCCCCCCAGCAAGCTGGTCGACGCCCAGATCACCAATTCGATTGTTGGTGAAGGCTCGATCTTGAAGTCCTGCAGCATCCACCACTGTGTCCTGGGTGTGCGCAGCCGCATTGAAAGTGACTGCGTGCTTCAAGACACGCTGGTGATGGGAGCCGACTTCTTTGAATCACCCGACGAACGTGCCGTCTTGAAGGAGCGTGGAGGCATTCCTCTTGGCGTGGGCAAGGGCACCACGGTGAAACGCGCCATCCTCGATAAGAACACCCGCATTGGTTCGGGTGTCTCGATCATTAATAAGGACAATGTGGAAGAAGCCGACCGTTCGGATCAGGGCTTCTACATCCGCAACGGCATTGTGGTGGTTCAGAAAAACGCCACCATCGCCGATGGAATGGTGATCTGAGGACAAGAAACGCTCTCAGGAATGAGTTGACGTCTTTCTGAGCCGATGGCTCATTCCTGACATTTATTGGTTGATTTGCGGTCGAGACCAGCCGAGATCAACACACTGAGATCAGTCGTCAGTGGTCCTTAGGCCATGTCCAAGTCTCACTTCGGCCTTATTGGTCTTGGCGTGATGGGCGAGAACCTCGTCCTGAATGCGGAGCGCAACGGTTTTTCCAGCGTTGTCTACAACCGCACCTATGCCAAAACCGAAGACTTCCTCCAGGGGCGCGGCAAGGACAAGAACATCCAGGGCGCAACCGACCTCGAGGATTTCGTCGGCAAGCTTGAACGCCCCCGCCGGATTTTGATGATGGTGAAGGCGGGGCCTGCCGTCGATGCCGTTGTTGATCAGCTCTCTCCCTATCTCGAGGAAGGCGATCTGCTGATTGATGGAGGCAACTCCGACTATCACGACACTGAACGTCGGGTGAAGCAACTCGAAAGCAAGAGTTTTGGCTTCATCGGTATGGGTGTGTCCGGTGGCGCCAAAGGTGCCCTGGAGGGTCCGAGCATGATGCCCGGCGGAACCAAGACTTCCTACGAGGCCATCGAGGGCCTCGTGAACAAGATGGCGGCCCAGGTCGAAGACGGCCCTTGCGTCACCTACATCGGGCCAGGCGGATCAGGACACCTGGTAAAAACCGTCCACAACGGGATCGAATACGGCATCGAGCAGATCCTTGCCGAGGGCTACGACCTGATGAAGCGGGTCAAGGGAATGAGCGGTGTGCAGATGGCCGACGTTCTCGGTCAATGGAACGCCACAGAAGAGTTGTCGTCGTATCTGGTGGAAATCACCGAGGTGTGTCTCCGCACCAAGGATCCCGTTGATGGCACGGATCTGGTGGAAAAAATCACCGATCAGGCTGGCCAGAAGGGCACGGGACTCTGGACCGTGGTGACGGCGCTGCAGATGGGTGCCTCCGTGCCCACCATCTATGCCTCCCTTAATGCACGGGTGATGAGCTCGATGAAGCCCCAGCGCATGGTGGCTGAATCGATCCTTAAAGGTCCTGCGATCAAGGACTTTGACCTGGGAACGCCTGACGACGCCATGGCTCCGTTGATGGATGCCACGGTGCTGAGCTGCATCGCCAGTTATGCCCAGGGAATGGAGCTTCTGCGCATCGCCTCGCAGGATCTCGATTATGAGCTCCACATGCCGTCCATCGCTCAGATCTGGAAGGGGGGCTGCATCATTCGGGCCCGTCTGCTGAAGCGCATTCAGGATGCTTTCGATGCTGATCCCCAACTGCCCAACCTGATGGTGGATCCTTGGTTCGCTGAGCAGATCAACCGACGTCTGCCCGGACTGGCTCAAGTGGTGGCGGGTGCCGCCGAAGCCGGCATTCCCGTTCCCTGCTTCAGCAGCACCCTCGACTACATCAACAGCTACCGCTCCGGTCGCCTTCCTCAGAACCTGGTTCAGGCGATGCGCGATTGCTTCGGCTCCCACACCTACCAAAGGGTCGACAAAGAGGGCACGTTCCACACCGAATGGCTCAGCTGAGTGATTGAGCGATGACCAACTACCGCATCGAGCGGGCGAAGGATCCTCAGGACCTCGCCCGCCAGGCCTGTGAAACTGTTGCCGCCCAAATTGATCTGGCCTTGGATCAACGGGACCGCTGCCAGATCGCTCTCTCCGGTGGGAGCACCCCCGCCAGCGCTTACTCCCTGCTCGGTCAGGAACGGCTGCCCTGGGATCGGGTTGATGTCGTCCTGGGTGACGAGCGCTGGGTGGCTGCCGACGATGCGTCCAGCAACGCCGGCATGCTGCGCCGCACCCTGCTCGCACCCGGGCCAGGAGCTTCAGCCGCTTTTCATCCTGTGCCCACGGTGGAACTGGAGAGTCCTGAGGCGAGTGCCCAGGCCTTTGCTGACCAGCTCTCTCAGCTGTGCTCAGGAGCACCACCGGTGTTCGATGTGATGCTGCTGGGCCTGGGGGATGACGGCCACACCGCATCCCTTTTCCCCGGCACTGAGGCTCCAGCGGTGCTGGATCGCTGGACGACCATTGGTCGCGGCAAGGGGTTGGATCGCATCACCTTGACGGCTCCTGTGCTCAGTGCCGCCCGTCAGGTGATCTTCCTCGTCAGTGGGGCTGGAAAACAGGAGGCCCTCAGGCGACTGATGGATCCCTCTGAATCCTCTGATCGCACCCCCGCTCGGCTGGTTCAACCTGCTAGTGATGTGCTGGTCCTTGCCGATCAGGATGCAGCCGCCGGCCTCTGAGCAGATTCTTTTCCAGGGCAGCGACTTTGCTGACTGGGCCAGCCTGAACGACACAATCATGGGCGGCCGATCCCGTGCTGGTTGTCGCGTAACCCCCGACGGACTCGTGCTGGAGGGCGAGCTGGTGGAGACCGGCGGTGGCTTTGTGAGCTGCCGTTCCCCGCGCCTGCAGCCTCCGCTCGATCTGTCTCCTTATTCGGCGCTTCAGCTGGATGCGGAGGGCGAGGGACGCACCCTGAAGATTGCCCTTGGTTGCCGGGATGGAGCCATGGGACTCACCGAACTGATTCCCGGTGGTCTCCGCTGGGTGGTGGATGTTCCGACTCAACCGTCTGGCGTGACCCCTGTTGTGGTGCCATTCGCCGACCTCAGACCCACGGTGCGTGCCAAGCCCGTTGGCTTACCGCTGCGCTTCGATCCCAGTGGCATCACCCGCATTCAGGTGCTGCACTCGAAATTCGGTGATGCTGGAGATCTCAATCCGGGGTTTCGCGCTGGCTCCATCCGGGTGGTGATCCGCTCAATTCGCGCCTTGCCTTGAGCCGATGGACCTTCTGGTGTTGATTGCCAAGGCAGCTGACGTCTGCCTCAAGCCCTGGAGCCATGCTGTTGTTCTGATCGATCCTGCGGCTCCAGAACAAATCGACGATCTGCACGTGCGGATTGAATGCCGCGATGGCGACGGCCAGCGTTGCTCCGATCAGGACCTTGAGCTGGAGATCTACCGGAGTGGCGACGAGATCAATCTGATGCTGAGCTGGTGGGACCAACCGGAACGACCAATGCTTTGGCACGGGCGCCATCCGGTCTGGATGGATGGCGCTTCAGGTCAGCGTTGCTCTGCTCCGCAGGATGCCGCCCCGCTTGAAGCATTGGGTCGGCGCCTACGGGCTCTGGTGCAACCGGCGTCTTGATTCCACAGAATTCAGTCGGCGTGGTCGGTGGTTGCACCCCGGCTTGAGCTGGAGACGAGCCGCGCGTACTTGCCAAGAATTCCGTTGCGGTAACGCGGTTCCGGCTTGCTCCATCCCGCACGACGGCGATCCAGTTCCGCCTGATCCACGTTGAGTTGGAGCAGCAGCTGGTTCGCATCAACCGTGATGCCGTCGCCTTCTTGCACCAGGCCGATCGTTCCACCAACAGCTGCTTCAGGAGCCACGTGACCCACCACCAGGCCATAAGTGCCGCCGCTGAAGCGGCCATCGGTGATCAGGGCGACCTTGTCCCCCAGGCCCTGACCAACAATCGCTGAAGTTGGAGCCAGCATTTCCCGCATGCCCGGTCCACCGACGGGACCCTCGTTGCGGACCACCACCACATCCCCGGCCTGGATCTTTTTATCGAGGATGGCGGCAAGGCAGTCTTCCTCGCTTTCAAACACCCGCGCAGGGCCAGTGAGCACAGGGGTTTTCACGCCGCTGATCTTGGCCACGCTTCCCTCGCTGGCGAGGTTGCCCTTAAGGATGGCGAGGTGACCTTTGGCGTACAGCGGATTGCTGAGGGGGCGGATCACGTCCTGCCCGGCGGGGGGCTTCGACGGCACATCGGCCAGTAACTCCTTCAGGCTTTTGCCCTCCACGGTTCGGCAGTCGCTGTGCAGCAAGCCAGCATCCAGCAGCAGCTTCATCACCTGGGGAATGCCGCCGGCGTTGTGCAGATCAACGGTCACGTAGCGGCCGCTGGGCTTGAGATCACAGATCACCGGCACCCGCTGACGAATCCGTTCGAAGTCATCGATGCTCAGGTCGACGCCGGCGGTACGGGCAATGGCCAGCAGGTGCAGTACCGCATTGGTGGAGCCACCCACCGCCATGATCACGCTAATGGCGTTCTCAAAGGCTTCCTTGGTGAGCAGGTCCAGAGGGCGAATGTTGGCTTTCACTGCCTCCACCAGCACCTCAGCGGAGCGAGCGGCACTGTCGGCCTTTTCCTCGTCCTCGGCAGCCATCGTGGAGCTGTAGGGAAGGCTCAGCCCCATCGTTTCGATGGCGGCACTCATGGTGTTGGCGGTGAACATGCCGCCGCAACTGCCAGCCCCAGGGCAGGCATTTTTCTCAACTGCGGTGAGCTGCTCTTCGTCGATCTTGCCGCTGGTGAGTTGCCCCACCGCCTCAAAAGCGCTCACCACCGTGAGATCACAGCCCCCGAGCTTGCCCGGCTTGATCGTGCCGCCGTAGACGAACACCGAAGGAATGTTCATCCGAGCCATGGCCAGCATGGCGCCAGGCATGTTCTTGTCGCAGCCACCAACGGCCAGCACCCCATCCATGCTCTGACCGTTGCAGGCCGTTTCGATGGCGTCAGCAATCACTTCACGGCTCACCAGGGAGTACTTCATCCCTTCAGTGCCCATGGAGATTCCATCACTCACGGTGATGGTTCCAAACATCTGGGGCATGCCTCCGGCCTGGCGGGCTGCTTCCTCAGCCCGTTTGGCCAGGTCGTTCAGCCCGATATTGCAGGGGGTGATGGTGCTGTAGCCGTTGGCAATGCCCAGGATGGGCTTGCCGAAATCACTGTCTCCAAAGCCCACGGCCCGCAACATGGCGCGGTTGGGAGACCGCTGGATCCCCTTGGTGACGGCGTCGGAGCGAAGCATGGAACGGAGCGGACCAGTGGCGATCAAGCCAACCTACCGAGCGCTCAACCTTCGTTTCCGAGACCCTCGAGCTGGGCGCGAACGCGGGCAATCTCAGCATTGAGTTTTTCCACCCGCTCCTCAAGGTGCCCGTTGGCTGAACTGTCCATCACTTCGGAACCGTCCTGCATCCGCGGTGCGTGCAGCATCGACTTTTGCGCGCCATAACGCCTACGCCTGTCGGCTTCATTGAGAAGCCACCACGCCAGGCCTGCAGCACCGAGCACTGCTCCGGTGACCAGAGTTGCCAGGGTTCCTGAGCCCGTGTCGTGCTGCTGGGCCATGGGTGCAATCAACCTTTCTGAAGGTTAGTCACGCCCTCAGGATCGGAGGTTCAGCCGTCGCACAGGGTCACCGATTCCCGGGCGAATCTCGCCCTGCTGTCCCAGGTCTTCGTCGATGCAGGCGGTATGCAGAGTCAGATCTGGAATCGCTTCACCCAACCGTTTCAGTCCAGGACTGGCGCACAGGGCAGTGATCAGCCGCAGCCGGCGTCCATCCACACCTCTGCTCTGGAGCTTCTGCAGAAGCTCGAGGGTGGCCTCACCATCGCTGATCTGATCGACAAACAGAATCACTCCGGCGGTGGATTCAATCTCCTGTGGGCACGGCCCCAGGCAGAGGGAAGCATCGGGAAGGACGGATCGTCCTCCCTGCCAAAGCTCAAGGCCCGCGGGCAGCACTGGCATGGCGATCAGCGGTACTGATGCCTCAACGAGGGTGCCTTCGCTGTCTCCATGGATTCCGGGCACCATCTCCCGGCGATGGGGAAGCCAGTCCCGCAGGGCTTCGTAGGTGAGCCACCGGCCGAGCTCCTGCAGGGCGGTGGCGTAGAGGGCAGCAGGGGTTTCCCGGTGCCGCAGCATCGTCAGCCAATGACCGATCAGGGGATGGGGTGGAACCACCACCCGCAAGCTCATGGCCATATCGACTCGCTCCGCTGACAGTTGCCATAACGTGATTGCTCAAATTACCGGTCTCATGGGCGCCCTTCGACGTATGGCCTCGCTGCTGGCGATGATCACGCTGGCATTCAGCACCGTTGTCTGGGCTGAACCAGTGCAGGCCATCACCGCGCCCGAGTTGCGTGGTCAATTCGCAGTTCAGGAGATCAGCGCCGATATGCACGGCCTCGATCTCAAGGAAAAAGAGTTCCTCAAGGCCGATTTACGGGAGGTGAATCTCAGCGGTACGGACCTGCGCGGTGCTGTGATCAACACCTCGCAACTGCAGGGGGCCGATCTTCGTGATGCCGATCTTTCCGATGTTGTGGGCTTTGCCAGCCACTTCGAAGGAGCGGATCTGCGGGGGGCCAACTTCACCAACGCGATGATGATGCAGAGCCGTTTCACAGACGCTCAGATCGATGGTGCTGATTTCACCAACGCTGTGATCGATCTGCCGCAACAGCGCGCCCTTTGCGCTCGCGCGGATGGATCCAACCCAATCAGTGGTGTCTCAACCCGTGAGAGCCTGGGCTGCCGCCCTTAATCGTCATGGCTAAGCGTCTGCCGGTGACCGTGATCACCGGGTTTCTTGGTGCCGGCAAGACCACGGTGCTCCGCCATCTGCTCACCCGCGGCGGTCAGCGGTTGGCCGTGATGGTCAACGAATTCGGCAGCGTTGGGCTTGATGGTGATCTGATTCGCAGCTGTGGCTTCTGTCCCGAGGAGGACGTTGACGGACGGTTGGTTGAGCTGAACAACGGTTGCCTCTGTTGCACGGTTCAGGACGACTTCCTGCCGACGATGGAGACGTTGCTGGAACGGGCGGATCAGCTGGATGGGATCGTCGTCGAAACAAGCGGTCTTGCTTTGCCTCGGCCTTTGCTCCAGGCCTTGGATTGGCCGGCCATCCGCAGCCGTGTGCATGTGAATGGTGTGGTGACGCTGGTGGATGGCGAAGCCTTGGCTGCGGGCAGCCCAGTGGCTGATGCTGAAGCGCTTGAGCGGCAACGGGCCGAGGATCCCAGCCTCGATCACCTCACAGCGATCGACGAGTTGTTTGAGGATCAACTCCAGGCCGCAGACCTGGTTTTGATCAGCCGGGCTGATTGCCTGGACGCATCAGCGATGGCTGAGGTGCAGGGGCTGATGCAGGGCAAAGTGCGCCCGGGTACCGCTCTGCTTCCTGTGTCTCAGGGACAGGTGGAGACATCCGTTGTGCTGGGACTGGAGCACAAGCCAACTGCCGAGGCCCATACCCATCACGATCACGACGACCACGACCATCACGACCACAGACACGTCGCCATGGTCGGCAGCAATGTTCGCGTTGAAGGTGCATTGGATCGTCAGGCCCTCGAGCAGCTGCTGCCCAGCCTCGTGAGCAATCACCAGGTGGTTCGACTCAAGGGTCGTGTCTGGCTGCCCAGCAAAGCGCTTCCGCTTCAGATCCAGATGGTGGGTCCGCGCTTGAACAGCTGGTTTGAAGCAGCTCCCAGCCATGCCTGGCGTCCCGATCAGGGCTGTGGTGCTGATCTGGTGGTGCTGGCCTTGAACGAGGCTGCAGCTCCGGCACTGGAATCCGGCCTTCAGAGGCTGGTGCAGGCCACACCGGCCAAGGCCAGCCCCGCGGCAGCCACGCCGGAGAGCTGAATCGGGTCTCCCTCCATTCGGCCCACAAAAAGAGCCATCACTGGCGCCGTGGCCATCAGCGTCACCCCTTCTCCAACGGGCATCGTTTGCAGCACCACCTGTTGCAACAGGATTCCGCCGTTGGTTCCAACCACGGTGGCGAGCACAAGTTTCCATCGCTCCCGTCGCTTCAGCTTGGTCTGTCTCCAGATCCCTTTGAGGAAGGGAAGAAGACCAAGCCATCCGCCCAGCAGCCGGATCGATGCCGTCTGCAATGGGGTGAGGTCGCTGTTGATCAGCACATGACGGGCCAGAAAGGCTCCGCTCAACCCGCAGATCACGGCCGTGAGAGCCAACAGCAGCCCTGGGCCGAGCTCTGCAGCGATGGCAGTCCGCCTCCTTTGGCTGGTCTCTTTCGCCTGCATGGCAATGAGAACCACCGCGCTTGAAACAAAAAGCGCGCCGACAGCGTTCCTCACTCCCAAGCTGTCCCCCATCACCAGCACTCCTGCGATGCTGGCCAGCACCGGTCCGCTGGCTTCCACGGTGAGGGTTCGTCGGGTGCCGAGCCGCCGCAATGCCCCGAGATAAAAACTGTCGCCGGCTGCAATGCCGATCAAGCCACTGATCAACAGCAGCACAACGGCTTGGACTTCGGTGTGGTGCGGAAGTGTGAGCAGAACCGGCAGAAACAGCAGGCTGGCCAAGCCGTTTTTCATGGCGTTAAGCCGGATCGCCGACATCCGCCCTGATAGCGACCTCCAAAGCGCACTGGCTCCCGTCCAGGCCATGGCCGCTCCCAGGGCCGCCAGTACACCCGTCATGTTGTGGTGGTGATCGTTGTGCAGTCTGCTGCGCTGTTCAGAACTCTGTGCACAATTCAGGAGTGTGAGGCCTGGAGACGTGCACGGTGCTGGGGCAATTGCTGGAGAGCCTGTCGGGACATTGGGCGGTTCATCTTGAAAGTCGTGTTCCGCGCACGGAGCTGTATGAAGCGCGGATCGCCTCATCCAAGCCGTCACTTGGTTTTTTCATCCTTCTGATCAGTTCTGCGGTGATCGCCACTCTGGGGCTGATTTCCAACAGCACGGCAGTTGTGATCGGGGCCATGATCGTCGCCCCGCTGATGGATCCCATCCTCAGCCTGGCCTTTGGCTTGGCCGTGAGCGATGGACGATTGATCCGCCGTTCCGCCGTCACCGT
>ENA-OSEY01000459-OSEY01000459.1-marine-metagenome-genome-assembly--contig:-NODE-459-length-30266-cov-4.348604_pt1 | contig 30266 bp, 26 predicted proteins | sample MGYA00248465_ERZ534230 | MGnify/ENA primary metagenome ERZ534230 (study PRJEB26409, sample SAMN06344110) | marine metagenome | isolation source: Sea water from surface | place: Atlantic Ocean:Southern...
AAAAATTTATCTAGGCGCTTTGAAATAGGAAACTCCTGAAATAAGCTGGAACTCAAAAGCATAAATATATACTCATTGTAAAACTTATAAAAGAGGTAAAGGGTTTTACTCATTATGAATTTATTTTGGCATTTTGTTTTGTTGTAAATTTCAATTCTGTTATTCTCCTCCTGCAGTTCCGATAGATATAAATACATATGTTTATTTCAAGATACTTTTTATGCTTCCTGATAACTTTTGGTCTTTTGGGATGTGAGAAATCAGTAGAGACAGTAAGTTGTCTTGATGATTCCTTATATGGAAAGATGATGGTAATACAGGGTGGTGAATTTCAGTTTGGTGAAAGCCGCTATTACCCTGATGAGGGACCTATTCAAACCACTTTCGTGAATGATTTTAAGATTAGTATAACCGAAGTCACCAATAAAGAATTTGCCGAATTTGTCGAGGCAACAGGGTACGTAACAGACGCAGAGAGGGGTTTGTCAAAGGATGAGTATCCGCAGATACCAAAAGAATTTAGAGTACCAGGTTCCATGGTATTTATTGCACCTGAGCCGAATCAGCCAGCGTCCCCGGCTACTTGGTGGAGATTTATTGCTGGCGCCAATTGGAAAAATCCGTATGGGCCTGAAAGTTCGATTGTAGACATGCAAAATTATCCTGTGGTGCAGATTTCCTACGATGATGCACTAGCATTTGCAAATTGGAAAGGACATCGATTACCAACTGAAAAAGAATGGGAATACGCATCGCGTGGAGGGAAAATTGGTGCAACATACTCATGGGGAGAGCAGGATCCTGAGTCAGGTATTTCAAAAGCAAATACTTGGCAGGGAATGTTTCCTTATGAGAATTTGAATCATGATAATTACAATTATTCATCTCCCGTTGGATGTTTTCCTGCAAATGGATTTGGTCTTTTCGATACAACTGGAAACGTTTGGGAATGGACAAGCACGCCTTATGGACCAGATAGAAAGCGAGATTATGGCTCAGATGGTTATGACCCTCAGCAGCCTGGAGTGATCGTCAAAACACTTAAAGGCGGCTCTTTTTTATGCTCAGATAATTATTGTCAAAGATATAGACCAGCGGCGAGGCAGGCGCAAGACGTGACTTTGGCCACTACCCATATCGGTTTTAGAACAGTTCAAGATATTGAATAGTTTTGATTACTAAAATAAGCCGCTAATTTTACCCGTCTCATCGACATCTATGTTATTAGCGGCAGGAACTCTTGGTAGACCAGGCATAGTCATAATATCGCCGCAGACAACCACGATGAATCCAGCACCCGCTGATAATCGCACTTCTCTAATAGCCATTACATGATTATTCGGAGCTCCTTTTAAATTAGGATCAGTTGAAAAGCTATATTGAGTCTTTGCGATACAGATAGGGAAATGTGCGTATCCGTCATCTTCAATCTTACGAATTTGAGCGCGAATCTTCTTGTCAGCGATAATGTCATCCGCCCTATACAATCGAGTTGCTACAGTTTTAATTTTATCCCAGATTGCCATGTCATTGGGGTACAGAGGAGCGAAACTTGCTACTCCAGAATTGGCGAGTTTTACAACTTCTTCAGCAAGCTCAGTTGTTCCATTTCCACCATCAGACCAATGTGTGCATTCAATAGCTTTCACACCATTCTCAGAGGCTAAATCTTTTACAGCCTGAATTTCCGCATCCGTATCTGTAATAAACCTATTAATTGCTACAACAACAGGAACACCAAAAGACTTAACATTTTCAATGTGTCGGGCTAAGTTGTTCCCACCTTGAGTTACAGCACTTACATTTTCTAAAGATAGATTTTCTTTATCAATACCACCGTGCATTTTTAATGCTCTAATCGTAGCAACAACAACCGCTACGTCAGGAGAAATTCCTGCACTTCGGCATTTAATATTAAAAAATTTCTCCGCACCAAGGTCGGCACCAAATCCTGCTTCTGTGACAACAAAATCTGCCATTTTCAGAGCAGTTTTGGTTGCGATGACAGAATTGCAGCCATGAGCAATATTTGCAAAAGGACCTCCATGAATAATAGCAGGATTATTTTCTAATGTTTGAACAAGATTTGGTGCTAGGGCATCTTTCAGTAAGGTGGCCATCGCTCCAATACCTTCAACTTCGCTTGCGAAGATTGGTTTATTTTCTCTCGTATAACCAATCACGATTTTCGCAAGTCTGCTTTTCAAATCATTCAAGTTATCAGACAGACAAAATATTGCCATAATTTCAGAGGCTACAGTTATGTCGTAACCCTCCTGCCTTGGGAAGCCATTTCCTGGGCCACCTAATCCACAAGTTATCGATCTTAAAGCCCTATCATTCATGTCTATGACTCTTTTCCACTGCATTCGTCGAGCATCAATTCCAAGTTGATTACCCCAATGAATATGATTATCAATAAGAGCGGATAAAAGATTGTGCGCGGCTCCTATAGCATGAAAATCTCCTGTAAAGTGAAGATTGATATCTTCCATTGGAACCACTTGTGCATATCCTCCACCCGCGGCACCACCCTTCATACCAAAACACGGACCTAAGCTTGGCTCTCTCAAACAAACAACAGCTTTTTTACCTATTTTATTTAGCCCATCATTGAGGCCTACAGAGGTTGTTGTCTTTCCCTCTCCAGCTGGTGTTGGCGTAATCGCGGTCACGAGGATTAATTTGCCATCTTTTTTTTTTTTAATTGTTTTTATAAAATCATTGCTGATTTTGGCTTTGTTTGAGCCATATTGGATCAAATGATTTTTAGGAATATCGAGTCTCTCTCCAATTTCAGAGATAGGTTTAAGGTTTGCTTTCCTCGCTATTTCGATATCGCTCATCTGAAAATTCCTTTATGCGGTGTTTATTTTTAAAGCCGCTAATCATGAGAGAAAGGATCGCTTACTGTAGTCTTAAAAACGACTTAAAATATATCAAAAACGACTTATGTAAGTTAATGATTAAATTTTTTTAACAGTAAATATTTATATCTTAATTTTTGACGCTTTTGGACAAAAAAATGTCGTTTCGATTGGGCATTCATGTCAATATTGACAGTTAAACTAACATGTAATTCTATGTCAAAATTGTATTATTTCATATGAATAAAAAAGTGAAGGCTGTTGTTATAGGTGGCGGAGTAGTTGGAGTAAGCACCTTATATCATCTGGCAAAAAAAGGTTGGACTGACTCTATCTTAATTGAACGTAAGGAGCTGACCTCCGGTTCAACTTGGCATGCGGCTGGCCTATTACCTCTTTTCAATATGAGTTACTCAGTAGGAAAATTACATCAGTATTCAGTAGATTTTTATCACGAGTTGGAGAAAGAAACTGGCCAAAATGTCGGTTTCAAAGTGGTTTCGAATATTCGATTAGCCTGTACCCAAGATAGGATGGATGAATATTTATATTATTCCAGTGTAGCTCAAACCGTTGGCGTTGAGGTCAAGTTCCTCACTCCTGAGCAAGTAAAAGAAGCATGGCCCATGTGTGACACGTCTGGGTTAATTGGTGCGATTCAGCATCCGGATGATGGATATATTCAACCAGCAGATTTGACTCAGGCGCTTGCTAAAGGTGCGAGAACTCGTGGTGCGCAAATACAGCGAAACACTAAAGTATTAAATATCTTACAAAAAGAAGACGATACGTGGTTTGTAGAGACTGATAAGGGCGTCATTGAATGTGAGCATGTTGTTTCATGCTCGGGAAATTTTGCTAGAAAAACTGGCGAAATGGTTGGACTAGATATTCCTGTCATGCCGGTTGAGCATCAATACATTGTCACAGACCCTCATCCGGAGATTCTTGAAAGAAAAAAGCTTGGTCTGCCTGAGCAGGCAGTACTTCGTGAGTCAGATGCGGGATACTACCTTAGAGAGGAGGCGGGTGGCTTTATTCTTGGCCCCTATGAAGATGGAGCTCCTTGTTGTTATGTTGATGGTCCAAGTGATGATTCAGAATATGAACTGTTTAATGGTGATTTAGATAGATTAATGCCACATGTTGAAGCTTGTATGAGCAGGGTTCCTGCTTTTGCTGAGGTAGGTGTAAAAACGATTTATAACGGGGCAATTGCTTATACGCCCGATGGAAATCCTATTGTCGGTCCTGCATGGGGGCTTAAAAACTTTTGGTTGAACGAGGGACATAGCTTTGGAATCACTGCTGCTGGCGGTGCAGGTTGGCAATTAGCGGAATGGATGGTCGATGGTGAGCCAACGGTTGATATGATGGGAGTCGATCCTAGGAGGTTTGGCGAGTATGCATCTCGAGGTTTTTTGAAAACTAAGAATGAGGAAGCATATAACCATGTGTTTAAAAACCACTATCCCGACGAGGAAAGAAGTGCGGCGAGACCATTAAAAACCTCGCCTTGTTATAGCAGGTTAGCGGAATTAGGAGCAGTTTTTGGCAGTGTGTATGGATGGGAGAGAGCTAATTGGTTTGCCCCAAAAAACTATCAATTGACCGAATCTGATTTAAATCGCGATGATACTCTTTGGAACAAAAATCACTCTGCACCTCTTGCGGATGGCCGAATTGTAGAAAAGAATTCATTTCGTAGATCGAATTACTTTGATTTCGTAGGGCAAGAGTGTCGTCACGTTCAATCAAGTGTTGGTATCCTTGATATGTCAGCCTTCTCAAAGGCCTCAGTGGAAGGAAGTGATTCTGAAACTTGGTTAAATAGTATTTTGGCGAATAAAGTTCCCTCAAAACCAGGAAGGATAGCACTCTGTCACATGTTATCCCTAAATGGCGGTGTACGAGCTGAATTCACCGTTTATAGAAAATCAAGAAATAGTTTCTATTTGGTATTCTCAGGAGCGACAGAGAGACATGATTGGGACTACCTAAATAAACTTTTACCTAAAAATAGATCTATAAACATCCAGAATATAACCACTCAAAAAGGTGTCTTCGTCATTGCGGGTCCAAAATCCAGATCCTTGTTGCAGAAACTTACTGATACATCACTTGATAATGAACACTTTCCTTGGTTGACAGGAAAAACGGTTAATATTGGTTACGGAATTGCAGATGCATTGAGAATTAACTTTGTCGGCGAGCTAGGCTGGGAGTTACATCATCCAATCGAAATGCAAAATTACATTTTTGATGAACTAATGAAAGCGGGTGAAGAATTTAATATAAAACCTTTTGGTATACGAGCAATGGATTCTATGCGATTGGAGAAGTCATACAGAGTAATTCCAAAAGAAATGTCTATCGAATACTCTGCTTTCGAATCGGGTCTGGATAGATTCATAAAGCTAGATAAGGAGATAGACTTCCTGGGCAAAAGCGCGTTGAAAAAATCTTTCGATCAGGGAAATAAAAATCGGTTCATAACTCTGGAAATAATTGGCACTGAAGATGCGGATGCAAGAGGGTCAGAGGGTATTTTCAAAGACGGTAAACTAGTGGGGAGGGTGACTTCCGGTGGGTTTGGATTTCGCATAAACAGATCATTGGCGCTGGGCATAGTAAAATCAGAATTTGCAGAAATCGATGAGTCGCTTAAAGTTGAAATTTTAGGAAAGAAACATAAGGCGAGGGTGATTTCTGAATCGCCATATGATCCTGAAAATAAAGTGCTGAAGAGTTAAGTGTAATTAGGCAAATGAGAGTCATTTATGGTTGATAGAAATCAGAAAGTTAGATCTCGAAGAGGCGGAGGACGCAATGCAAGAAGAGCCTCTAGACTTGAAAAATTGGCGCAGGCTTCAAAGCCATATATCGAGAGAAAGATTCCATATTTCGAGTATTTGAATGAAGAAAGTTTAGACTTAATCGAAAAAAATGCTGACATTCTATTGCAAGAGATCGGTATTGATTTTCTGGATGATCGAGAAGCATTGGATATGTGGAAGGACGCTGGTGCTGATATTGATGGCACGCGTGTTCGTTTTCCAATAGGTTTGTGTAGATCTATAATTCAAAAAAGTGCTCCCTCACAATATATTCAGCATGCTAGAAACAAGAATCGAAATGTTGTGATAGGTGGTGATAATACAGTTCTAGTTCCAGCGTATGGCTCACCTTTTGTTTATGATATTCATGGTGGTAGAAGATATGCCACGATCGATGACTTCAGAAATTTTGTAAAACTTGCTTACATGTCGCCTGCTATTCACCACTCTGGTGGAACAGTATGCGAGCCGGTTGATCTGCCCGTCAACAAGAGACACTTTGACATGATATATAGTCATTTCAAATATAGTGATAAGCCTTTGATGGGTTCGGTTACTCATCCAGATCGAGCTCAAGACTCTGTTGACATGGCTAAGATAGTTTTTGGTGAAGAATTTGTAGATCAAAATTGCGTATTTACAAGTCTGATAAATGTTAATTCACCAATGACCTATGATTCTACAATGCTTGGCTCATTGAAGGTCTATGCAAGGAATAATCAATCAACTGTGATATCACCGTTTATTCTTGCAGGCGCAATGTCTCCTGTGACTGCTACTGGAACTGTCACACAGATATTAGCAGAGGCTCTGGCAGGGATTGCTTTTACTCAATTATGTAGGCCGGGTGCTCCTGTAGTTTTTGGAACATTTGCAGCAGCAGTCTCGATGGCATCAGGTGCTCCTACTTTTGGGACTCCTGAGCCTAGTCAAATTTTGTATGTTGCAGCTGCACTGGCAAGAAGACTGGGTGTACCTTTTCGAAGTGGTGGCGGATTATGTGCATCAAAAATACCTGATGCCCAAGCCGCTTATGAGTCAGCTAACACACTCCAAACAGCAGCTTTAGCGGGAGTAAATTTTATGTTACACACTGCAGGTTGGTTAGAAGGTGGATTAGCAATGGGATACGAAAAATTTGTGATGGATAGTGATCAAGCAAGCATGATTGAGGTTTTGCTTGGTGGTATGGATATGTCAGACAACGGTCAAGCAATGGATGCCTTTAGGGAAATTGGGCCAGGTAAGCACTACCTTGGATCTGCACATACATTGGAAAATTTTGAGACAGCATTTTATCGATCTACGGTTGCTGATAATAATAGTTTTGAGCAGTGGACAGCCGATGGAGCTAAAGATACTGCAGAGAGAGCAAACACCATTTGGAAAAAAATGTTACTGGATTATGAACCACCAAATCTTGATATTGAGATAGATGAAAAACTTATAGATTTTATGAATAAACGAAAAGAATCCTTTAAGGATATGGATTATTAATACTCGAGGTGATTGTAATGTCTGATGACGAAGAAATTATATTATCTGAGCTATCTGATGAAGAACTTGTCCTTCAGATGCATGATGATCTTTATGATGGTCTGAAGGAGGAGATTATTGAAGGCACCGAAATTCTTCTGGAGAGGGGATGGACCGCGGAGAAGGTGCTATCTGATGCTTTGGTTGATGGAATGACAATCGTTGGCATTGATTTTAGAGATGGAATCTTGTTTGTTCCTGAAGTTCTTCTTGCTGCTAATGCGATGAAGGGTGGCATGGCAATTTTAAAGCCCTTGCTCGCCGAAACTGGAGCAAAACCTGTAGGCACCATGGTGATTGGCACGGTGAAAGGTGATATTCACGATATTGGGAAAAATTTAGTTTCGATGATGATGGAAGGTGCTGGGTTCGAGGTTTTTGATATTGGCATCAATAATACAGTGGAAGAGTACCTTGCGGCGCTTGAGAAGCACGAACCTGACATCTTAGGAATGTCCGCATTGCTAACAACTACCATGCCTTACATGAAAGTCGTTGTTGATGCATTAAAAGAGAAAAATTTACGCGACAAATATATCGTTTTGGTTGGTGGCGCACCGTTAAATGAAGAGTTTGGTGAAGCCGTGGGTGCAGATGCATATTGTAGAGATGCTGCCGAGGCTGCTACTACGGCAGTCAGATTGGTTACTGAAAGAAGAAAACTTGAAGCAGCAGTATGAATTACTCAGTAGAAAATGATGCAAAAATTGAAGCAGACAGAACTTTGATTATTGGTTGTGGTGCTCTTGCTGGGGAAATCATAGCTCTGAAAAAGTTAAATGGTTGGAGTCATATTGACTTAAAGTGTCTGGATGCGGCTTTACATAATCATCCAGATCTCATTGCTCCATCGGTAGATTTGGAAATTAAGAAATATAAGAAAATGTATCAAAAAATATTTATTGCCTATGCTGACTGCGGAACAGCAGGTGCGTTGGATGAAGTTTTGTATAGTCATAAAATTGAAAGATTGTCAGGAGCGCATTGTTATGAAACTTTTTCAGGTGAGAAGAATTTTGAAAATCTAATGAATGAAGAGGTAGGAACATTTTTTCTAACGGATTTTTTAGTGATTCATTTTGATAGGTTAGTTTATAGAGGGTTGGGTCTTGATATAAGTGAAGAAATCAAGAAACAAATATTTGGAAATTACACACGATTGATCTACCTATCTCAGAAAAATGACTCAGAACTCCTCAAGAAAGCCAAGTTAGCAGCAAAAAAGCTTAATTTAAAATTTGAGCACAAGAATGTTGGATTAGCTCAATTAGAGTCTCAAATGGAAAGGCAGATTCTACATTTCGTGCATTAGCATTGATTTGTAAACTGAATTTTTAATGAAAAAAATTTTAGTTTTTTGGAGGGATATCCCAGCACAAGTCTTGGTGCGACGCGGAAGGGACAAAGCGAAAGTAATGTTAAGCAACCGATTCCAGGTGGCAATTGATCGGGCAGCAATGAGAGCGGGAAGAGGGGGTAGTGAACAATATTTAGAGGATTGGCGCCGAGAAACAAGTCTATTAGAAACTCAAGGAACGCCATCCGATGTTGCTGCCTCTATTGCTTCAGAAATTGAGAAGAAATTCTCCGATGAAGATATTAAAACATTAATAAAGAATAAAGGACTTAATAAAATTGAGTGATGTTTTAGCGAAAAAACACGCGATTCAAGCCTTCATGCAAGAAACTTCAGTAGAGGTTACTCCGGCTGGAGCTCGCGCGGTTAAGAATTTTTCTACAATTTTAAAACCAAAAATGACCGTCTATGTAACTTTTTTACCAGGTTCGGACTTTAGAGACACTCTTGAAACGGTATGTCGATTGAAGAATGAGGGGTATTGTCCAATCCCTCATTTTGCAGCGAGATCTATAGAATCAGAGAAAATTTTCGAGGAAAGTTTGGCAAAATTAAGGCAAGAGGCCAATGTAAATGAGGCGTTGCTAATAGGAGGAGGAGTAGATATCCCTGTCGGTCCGTTCACTGCCTCAATAGAAATTTTGAGAACTGGACTCTTTGACAAATACGGATTTAATAGGATTGGAGTTGCCGGTCATCCAGAGGGCAGTCCTGACATAACGCCTAAAGAGTGTGAACAGGCGATCAGAGAAAAAAATGAGTTCAATCAACACACTGATGCTGACTTGTACCTAGCTACCCAATTTTTATTTGAAGCTAAGCCGCTCTTTCAATGGGAAAAGACGATTAGGGATCAGGGCAATAAATTGCCTATCCATGTGGGAATTCCTGGTCTAGCAACGATACAGACCCTAATTCGTCATGCGAAACAATGTGGTGTAGGGCCGTCTGTCAGATTTTTGAAAAAAAATCCTGTTGATATGCTTAAAATGAGTTTGCGCAACACGCCTTTTTCAAGTTTAGTTAAGGCACCCTCATCCAATCCAAGCAAATTGATTTTCGATATCGTTACGGGTATTGCGTCAGATCAAGATTGCTTAATCGAAAAATGTCATCTGTATCCTCTGGGGGGCTTACAAAAATCTGTGGATTGGCTCTATCAAATTCAGGATGGTAACTTTTCTGTATCTTGGGATGATTTTAATGTGCATTAGAATTTAGGAGTGATTCGATGACTGAAACAATATTGGCCTCAAAAACACGAACAGTAACTATAGGTTTTGATAAGCCATTTATTGTTATTGGTGAGCGGATAAATCCGACAGGAAGAAAAATTCTAGCAGAGGAAATGAAGCTCGGAAATTACTCTACGGTTGAAGCAGATGCTATTTCTCAAGTGGCTGCAGGAGCTCATATGCTAGACGTAAATGCAGGAATACCTCTTGCTGACGAACCAAGAATACTGGGTGAAATTATAGATCTTATACAAAATATAACTGACGTACCCCTCAGTATCGACTCCTCTATTATCGAAGCTCTAGAGGTTGGCCTGTCTGTATATAAGGGGAAAGCTTTGGTGAACTCGGTTACTGGCGAGGAAGAGGTTCTTGAAAGAGTGTTGCCTCTTGTAAAAAAATATGATGCAGCGGTCGTGGCGATTTCAAACGACGAAACGGGGATATCTGAAGATCCAGATGAGAGATTTTTGGTTGCAAAAAAAATTGTGGAAAGAGCTGCTGATCATGGAATTCACCACAGTGATGTAGTGGTTGATCCGTTGGTGATGCCTATTGGAGCGATTAATTCTGCGGGTAAGCAAGTTTTTAGCCTGCTAAGACGATTGAGAAATGAATTGAAAGTAAACACGACCTGTGGTGCGTCGAACGTAAGTTTTGGATTACCAAATCGAAATGGGATAAACGGCACATTTTTAAATATGGCAATGGGTGCTGGCCTTACTTCTGCAATCACTAGTCCGCTTCATGCTGAGGTAATGCAGGCAATTAGAGGCGGTGATGTGATGCTTGGTCATGATCCAGATTGTAATAGTTGGATAAATGCTTACAGGGAGCCTGGTGCTGAAAATTCGAGAGAGCGAAGGAAAGGTCGACGCCGAAGAAGATAAGAAGTTAAAGATAGGATGTCTATGAGTGACAGTGAGATCAAAGTTGCGTTCAATCCTTCGGGCCAGAGAGGAACGTTCCCTCGAGGCACAATTTTGCTAGATGCAGCTAAAAGTCTCGGTGTTGATATCGATTCAGTATGTGGCGGGAGAGGTATCTGCTGCAAGTGCCAGGTCAAATGCGTGGAAGGAACATTTCTTAAACATCAAATAACATCTTTTCAATCTAGCTTATCTGGTCTCAGCGAGATAGAGCGATTGGATAAAACTTTAGAGAGACTGAGAGAGCCAGAAAATCGTTTAAGTTGCCAAGCTACTATTCTTAGTGATTGCGTTATAGATGTCCCCATGCAAAGTCAGATCCATAGTCAGATTATAAGAAAGGAAGTCGATAGAAGAGAAATCAAGACTGACAGAGTCATTCGCTTGCATTATATCGAGCTTGATGAGCCCAATATTGATATTCCAAAAGGAGATATCAATTATTTATTGGAAGCTCTGGACGCGCAATGGGAGCTCTCAGGCCTTAGCTATAATTTTAGTATCGTTCCAAACTTACAAAAAATTCTAAAAAAAGGTGATCGAAAAGTAACAGTTGCTGTTTTTGAAGGAAACGAAATTTTATCAGTGTGGCCTGGATACCATGATTCAATATTTGGTGTTTCGCTAGATATCGGCTCTACGACGGTAGCAGCATGTTTAAGTGACCTATCGTCTGGAGATGTTATTGCATCTGCTAACACAATGAATCCTCAAATACGATTTGGTGAGGATTTAATGAGCAGGGTGTCGTTTGCGATGATGAACTCTAATGGAGTGCATCAAATGACCGAATCTATTAGAGGTGCTATTAATGACTTATTACATGAGCTAACAGAAGAAAGTAACGTACCTTTAACTAGCATATTAGAGATATCAATTGTTGCGAATCCGGTTATGCATCATATATTACTTGGCATTGATCCATGTGAGCTTGGTGGTGCGCCATTCTCATTAGCGATAGATACTTCCGTGAGTGAGGCTGCTGTTAATTTTGGTTTAAATATAAATCCAGGAGGCAAGGTGTATGTTTTGCCGTGCATCGCGGGTCATGTTGGTGCTGATACTGCTGGAGTAATTCTCTCAGAGAAACCATTTAGTAATGAAGAGCTTACTTTACTGGTCGATGTTGGAACAAACGCAGAGGTAGTGTTGGGTAATAGCAAAAGATTACTTGCATGCTCTAGTCCTACAGGCCCTGCTTTTGAAGGAGCACAAATTTCATGTGGACAGCGTGCGACAAATGGAGCGATCGAGAGAGTTAGGATTGATTCAGAATCACTAGAGGCGAGAATAAAAGTCATAGGTTCGGAGAATTGGAGTGATAATGAAGAATTTTTTTCTGACATCAAGTCTTTTGGTGTTAATGGTATTTGTGGGTCTGGGATAATTGAAGTTATCGCGGAAATGTACTTGGCTGGAATCATATCTTCTGAAGGAGTGATTGATGGGAGTCTGACTGATAAGTTTCCTTCGATAATAAAGGATGGAAGGACATTCTCTTATGTTTTATATCATGGAGATGTTGATTCAAAAAAGAAGAAAAACATAGTAATCACTCAGAATGATATTCGACAGATTCAACTTGCAAAGGCTGCATTATATGCAGGGATAAAATTACTTATGGATGAGTTGAAAATTTCTCATGTGGATCGAATAAAACTTGCTGGTGCCTTTGGTACTCACATCAGCGTCAAGCATGCAATGATCCTCGGTTTGATACCTGATTGTAATTTAGCCAAGGTTTCCTCTATCGGTAATGCGGCGGAGACTGGAGCAAGGATTGCATTATTAAACAAAGATCAGAGAAGAGTTATAGAATCCAAAGTTAAAAATATTGAAAAAATAGAAACTGCAACAGCGGAAAATTTTCAAAAATATTTCGTTGATGCAATGGCTTTTCCTAATAAAGTGGATGAGTTTCCAATACTTTTTGAAAACGTAAAACGTCCATTGGGGAAAAGTATAACTCAGCCGCGACGCACGCGACGTCGGAGGGCCTAGATGAACACGACATCTCCAATGCATTTCTCTTTCTTGATGATGCCAGAATACACTCTAAGCGCATTTTCAAATGCAATTGGAATTTTGCGCATGGCGAACAGGTTGAGTATGCGCAAACTATACTCTTGGAGTATACATAGCTTAGATGGAAATCCTGTTACATCAAGTGCTGGTCTGAAATTAGCAATTGATGGAAGCCTAGATGATGCAAAATTTACAAATATCCTCATGATATGCGGAGGCTACTCGATTAAAAAGTATTGCACCAAAGAGCTTATTGAAGGTTTAAGAAGAATTTCCAAAAGAAAGATACCGCTTGGAGGAATATGTACAGGTACATACGCATTAGCATCTGCTGGATTAATGGATGGGTACAGATGTACGATACATTGGGAGAATATCGCATCGTTTAGGGAAGAATATCCTGGACTAGACATTTCATCTGGCCTTTTTGTTATCGATAGAGATCGGTATACATGCTCTGGAGGTATTAGCTCTATCGATCTATTCCTGCATCTTGTCGCAACAATTCATGGCCATCAACTTGTCCAGCAAATATCTGAACAATTCACCTGTGATCGGGTTCGAACAGAAAATGATACACAAAGGGCACCCCTTAAATATCTCATTGGCTCTAGCAAGCCAAAGCTTGTAGATGCAGTAACATTAATGGAGAGTAATCTGGAGGAGCCATTAACTTTAAATGAGGTGTCAGATTATGTTGGAGTATCAAGACGTCAATTAGAGCGGCTATTTAAAAATAATTTAAACATCACTCCTTCGAGGTACTATCTAGAACTCAGATTATCGAGAGCAAGACTTTTACTTATACAAACTTCTGTGCCTGTCATAGATGTTGCTATAAGTTGCGGATTCAGCTCAGCGCCACATTTTAGTAAGTGTTATAGCGATTTATTTGGTCGATCACCCAGCAGTGAGCGAAGAACTTTAAAGACAAGAACGACAACTGCAGAGGATTTTAATATTGAAATCGAAGGCAGTTACTTTGGAAATACTGCCTAGTTGACGAGGTTATGGAAAATTACTCAATCTTTAAATTAATGAAACACTCCCTTTCTTACCATGAGAATTGGAAAAGGGTGTGGAGATCAGTAGTCCCTAAAAAAAATTATGATGTGATCGTGGTTGGTGGTGGTGGCCATGGTCTGGCAACGGCTTATTACCTCGCAAAGACGCATGGAATTAAAAATGTTGCTGTAATTGAAAAAGGATTTTTGGGTGGTGGAAACACTGCACGTAACACGACGATTATCCGATCCAACTATTTATGGGATGAGGCTGCACAGTTATATGAGCTCTCGTTGAAGCTCTGGGAGGGGTTAAGCAAAGAATTAAATTACAACGTTATGTTTAGCCAGCGGGGAGTATTGAACTTGGGTCATACGCTCCAAGATATGCGGGATATAGAAAGGAGAGTGAATGCTAATAGATTAAATGGAATAGATGGGCATGTAGTGTCTCCCAAGGAAATAAAGAAAATTGCACCACTAATTAATATATCTCAAGATATTCGATACCCTATTTTGGGAGCATCTTGGCAGCCTAGGGGCGGTACAGCGAGGCATGACGCGGTAGCCTGGGGTTATGCGAGAGCTGCAGATGCTCTGGGCGTCGACATCATTCAACACACCCCAGTAACAGCATTAAATTGCGAAAATGGCAAAGTTAAGGGTGTTGAGACAAAGTATGGCAGCATAGGCGCAGATCGAGTGGCATGTGTGGTCGCTGGCAATTCTGGTGTACTCGCATCTATGGCGGGATTTAAACTACCGATTGAGAGTAGACCGCTTCAAGCTTTGGTTTCAGAGCCTGTAAAGCCCTGTTTAAATACAGTCGTAATGTCAAACGCCGTTCACGGATATGTTAGTCAGTCTAACAAAGGAGATTTGGTAATCGGTGCAGGTGTGGATAGTTATAACGGATATGGACAAAGGGGTTCTTTTTGCATAATAGAGCACACACTCCAAGCAATTTGTGAATTATTTCCCTCGTTTAGTAGAGTTCAAATGAATCGTCAGTGGGGCGGTGTTGTGGATACAACTCCAGATGCTTGTCCAATAATTGGTTTGACCCCTGTTGAAAATCTTTATTTTAACTGTGGTTGGGGCACAGGCGGGTTCAAGGCAACCCCTGGATCAGGCTACGTATTCGCTGATACTGTTGCTAACGGAACACCACATACGCTTGCAAAGCCCTTTAGTATAGAGCGATTCTACTCAGGTGCTCTTATTGATGAACATGGTGCAGCCGGAGTGGCGCATTAAAGTATTTAGAACAAGGAAAAAGTCATGCTGTCAATATACTGTCCCTACTGCAATGAGATGAGAGATGAGGAAGAGTTCTCATACAGTGGAGAGGCACACATAAAAAGGCCAGAAAAACCTCTTGAGCTAACAGATGAACAGTGGGGGCAGTATCTTTTTTTTAGGAAGAATCCTTCAACTTTGCATGCTGAGATGTGGAATCACTCAAGTGGTTGTCGGCAGTATTTTAATGTTGTGAGGGATATGCAAAGTTACAAAATAACAGAGACATATCCTATCGCTCAATTCCCAGAGTCTTTAGATATAAGCGAATGAGACGCCTAAATACTAATATCATTAATGCTGTAAATTCTCATGAGAATTCAATAACTGTTAATTTTAAATTTAACGGTAAAAGATATAAGGGACACAAAGGAGAGTCACTTGCATCGGCATTGATTGCAAATGATATTGCAATAGTTGGAAGAAGTTTTAAGTTTTCTCGTCCTCGGGGTATTGTTGGTCATTGGTCAGAAGAGCCTAATGCCATTGTTCAAGTTGGTTCTGGTGCTGGTACAGTACCAAATCTAAAGGCAACTCAAGTTGAGCTATATGAAGGGCTCGAGGCAAAAAGTGTAAATGGGTGGCCCAATGTAAATTTCGATTTGATGAGTATCTCTGGTTTTTTTGAGCGACTTATGCCTGCAGGTTTTTATTATAAAACCTTCATGTATCCACGAAAATTTTGGAAGACATATGAGAAATATATCAGGAAAGCGGCAGGGCTTGGGAAAGTCCCTTCGGAACCTGATCCAGATTTTTATGAAAAATTGAACCATCATTGTGACATTTTGGTTGTTGGCGCAGGTCCATCAGGAATGCTCGCGGCATTGCAGGCTGGGCGCGCGGGTGCGAGAGTCATAATTGCAGATGATCAGAGCGAAATAGGGGGTTCACTGCTTTATTCAAACAGCAAAATTAAAAAAATGAGTGGTTACGCGTGGGCCAAATCAATAGAGAATGAAATACGATCATTCAAGAATATTACCGTAATATCTCGTTGTACTGTCTTTGGATATTATGATCATAACTTCCTGACGATGATCGAAAGATGCACTGATCATCAATCACTCACATCTGACTTGGGTCCAAGGCAGAGACTTCATCGAGTCAGAGCTCAAAGTGTTATTCTTGCAACAGGTGCTTTTGAGAGGCCTCTGGTTTTTGCAAATAATGATTTACCGAGAATTATGCTTGCATCTTCGGTTTCCGCATATATAAATCGATACGCGGTAACGCCAGGTGAAAAATTAGTTGTTTGCACCAATAATGATAATGCTTATAAAACTGCATTCGATTGGAAATCCTTGATTAACGATCACGTGACTATTATTGATACTCGCAGAGCTGTCCAATCTGAAGTTATTGAGCGAGCGAAAGCTATGAGGATCAAGATTATTCATGGTCATGGAGTTATCGAAGCGAGAGGAAGAACTCGAGTTAAGTCTGTTTTAGTAGCACCATTATGCATGTCAGGAAAAGAGATAATAGGTGAAGCAACAGAAATATACTGTGATGTTGTTGCTACTTCTGGAGGTTGGAGTGCGGCTGTTCATCTGAGCTCACAGACTGGAGTCAAACCTGTTTGGGACAATGAGATATTAAGTTTTCGACCTGGTCAGGCTGTTCAAAGTCAAAAATCGGTTGGTGCTTGCAATGGAAGTTTTGAATTAAAAGAGTGCATTGAGGATGGAATATCTGTTGGAGCCTCTGAAGCAAAGAGATTAGGTTTTGAAAGCGGTAAACCCAAGCAAAAAATAGATTTGCCTGAAACCAAAGACGAACATCCAACTCAGGAAGTATTTTGTTTGCCTCATTTCAAACCTTTATCACGAGCACCTAAACAGTTTGTAGATCAGCAACTTGATGTTACGGCTGGAAGTATCGAGCTTGCAGCCAGAGAGGGTTTTGAGTCAGTCGAACATGTTAAAAGATACACTGCACTGGGTTTTGGAACTGATCAGGGCAAGTTAAGCAATGTAAATGGTATGGCAATTTTAGCCAATGCGTTGGGTAAGAGTATTGCAGAAACCGGAACGACAATGTTTCGGCCGGCTTATACACCAACGACATTTGGTGCGATAGCGGGCCGTGAAGTAAAGAAACTCTTTGACCCGAAAAGATACACTCCGATGCATGATTGGCATCTAGAGAATACAGTTGAGTTTGAAAATGTGGGTCAATGGAAGCGACCCTGGTATTTCCCAAAATCTGGAGAAACAATGGAGCAGTCAGTTAGGCGTGAGTGCGTGGCTGTGAGAAATAGTTTAGGAATTTTAGATGCGAGTACACTGGGCAAAATTGATGTTCAAGGTAAAGATGCAAAAGAATTTCTGAACAGAGTTTATACCAATAATTTTGACACTCTAAATCCAGGTAAATGCAGATATGGATTGATGTTGAAAGAGGATGGAATGATTTTTGATGATGGCGTTTGCGCGTGTATCAGCAAAGATCATTATTTGATCCATACCACCACGGGAGGTGCGGCAAATGTTCTCGCTTGGTTAGAGCTTTGGAAACAGACAGAGTGGCCCGATTTAGATGTTTTCTTGACATCTGTTACTGATGCTTGGGCAACCTCAACAATTTCAGGACCCAACTCAAGAAAATTGATTCAAAAGCTCTGTTCGGACATTGACTTTAACAATGACAATTTCAAGTTTATGGAATGGAAGCAAGGTCTCATTGCTGGGATTGAGGCTAGGATTTTTAGAGTAAGCTTTACGGGTGAACTTTCATTTGAAATTAATGTGCCTTCAAATTTTGGTTTATATATTTGGAATAAATTAATCGAGGCTGGTGCCGAATTTGACATAACCCCATATGGAACTGAATCAATGCATATTCTGAGAGCAGAGAAAGGTTTCATTATCGTTGGGCAGGATACGGATGGTTCAATGTCCCCTATGGACATGGGTATGGATTGGATTGTTAAATCGAAAAAAGATTACAGTTTCTTGGGAGAGAGATCACTCATAAGAGCTGATATCGTTCGAGAGGATCGAAAACAATTTGTTGGCTTGAGGACACTTAATGACAAACAAGTTCTTCCAGAGGGATCACAGATTGTGAGGTCAAAAAAACAAACGATTCCAATACAGATGGAAGGTCATGTGACCTCAAGTTATTTTAGTGCATGTTTAGGTCATCCGATTGCTTTAGCAATGATAAAAAACGGTCATCAAAGGATGGGAGAGATAGTTTATTCACCTCAGTCTGATGGATCTGTGATTGAGTTGAGAATAGTCAATCCAGTTTTTTATGATCCGAAAGGAGAGCGTCAGTATGTCTGAACCCGATCAGATTAATTCGGCTATTAAAAATCGAACTCAGAATATAACTACTGAAATCGGTAATGATGAGGTTGGATTGATAGTAAGAGAAGTCTCCGGAGAATTAAAGATTAATATACAGAGTAGAGTAGAAGCTCGGGAGTTGTTCCGTAACTTCAAAGGTATTAACTCGAGCTCGTTAGCAAAACCATGTACTTTTTTTGAATATGATATGGGTAGAATATTTTTATTAGGTCCATATGAATGGCTGATCTCGACAAGAAATAACATTGACAAAGTAAAAACGCTATTCGAAAAAAAATATGTGGGTTATTTTTCATGTGTTGATGTGACGGATGGTTACACGGAGCTTAAATTAAGTGGGAATTTATTGGATCATACTTTAAAACAGTCTCTCACCTATGATTATTTTGCATTAAATTTGGAGGAGGAAACTGAATCATTTCGATGTATTCAAACCAATTTTGCTCGAGTTCCGGTGCTTTTTTGGAAAACCTCTAAATTATCGGTAAATTTGCTGGTCAGGCGAAGTTATGCAGACTATCTCATTGAGTGGCTTTCGATTCTGAATTCGGAAGAAAAATTAGTCGTTTTATGATAATTACCGTCTAATATAGGTTTTTGTTAATATTAACGTAAGAAAACATAAGTTTTGGGATAAGTAGATGAAAACTCGAGTTGAACGAGATAGCATGGGTGAGCTAGAGGTCCTAGAGTCGGCCCTCTATGGACCGCAAACACAAAGAGCGCTCAATAACTTTCCCATAAGCGGGAAAAGAATGCCAAGGTCTTTTGTTGAGACATTAATTCAAGCGAAGGGTGCTGCCGCAGTTGCAAATAAGTCATTAGGTCTTCTCTCCCCGGAAATATCAGAGGCTATTTATGTGGCTTCTCAAGAACTTTTAGGTGACGACTTCATGGAACATTTTCCCGTTGATGTGTATCAAACTGGATCGGGAACTAGCTCGAATATGAATGCTAATGAAGTAATTGCGAATATTGCATCTAAGCAATCAGGGCAAACAGTGAGCCCTAATGATCATGTTAATTATGGTCAGAGTAGTAACGATATTATCCCAACCTGCATCCATGTTAGTGCAGTAAAGGAAATTAAGGCAAAACTTCTACCGTCGCTGGTGCATTTGGCAAAGTCTATTTCTGTGAAAGCTAAAGAAAGCAAGTCATTCATTAAAACTGGTAGAACGCATTTGATGGATGCAATGCCTATTCGTTTCGATCAGTGCTTGTCCGCTTGGGAAACTCAAATAAATCAAAACATTGATTTGATTGAACTGATGATTCCAAAGCTGAGTTTGCTTGCGCAAGGAGGAACAGCAATTGGTACAGGGATAAATGCTCATCCAAAATTTTCAGAGGAATTTTGCAAAGAAATGAGTAACCTCACTGGGCATCAGTTTAAATCCAGCGATAATTTTTTCTCACAACTAGGCTCTCAAGATACGATTGTTGCTCTTTCAGGACATCTTAAGACAACTGCAGTATCTATGATGAAGATCGCGAATGATTTGAGATGGATGAACTCAGGGCCTCTGGCGGGTCTCGGGGAAATCGAGCTTGAAGCTCTTCAGCCAGGTTCCTCAATCATGCCAGGTAAAGTAAATCCAGTCATTCCTGAGGCAACTGCTATGGTTTGTGCTCAGGTAATAGGGAATGACGCAGCTATTACAATAGGTGGACAATCGGGTAACTTTGAACTCAACGTTATGTTACCAATGATATGTGAAAATATTTTATCTAGCCTAGAGTTACTCGCGAATACTGCATTAATTTTGTCAGACAAAGCAATCAAGTCATTTGTTGTCAACGAAGATCAGATACTAAAAGCTTTGAGTCGAAATCCTATCTTAGTTACTGCTTTAAATCCTATTATTGGTTATCTAAAAGCAGCAGAAATAGCGAAAAAAGCCTACAAAGAGAGATTGCCAGTTATAGATGTTGCAGAGAGAGAAACTGATATTCCTCGAAGTGAACTAGAGAAGCTGCTGGATCCAAAAAAATTGACTGAAGGTGGTATTCCATAAAAACCTTGGAGGGTATCGGTTATGACAAATCTTTCTGGTAAGACACTTTTCGTATCAGGTGGTAGCAGGGGTATTGGTTTAGCAATTGCAAAAAGAGCAGCTCAAGATGGAGCGAATATAGTGATTGCTGCGAAGACTAAGGAGCCTCATCCAAGATTACCCGGTACAATTTATACTGCCGCAAAAGAAATCGAGGCCGCAGGAGGTAATGCGCTGCCTATGATTGTAGATATACGATTTGAAGATCAAGTTGATACTGCAATTGAAAAGGCAGTATCTGAATTCGGAGGCATAGATATCCTGGTTAATAATGCAAGTGCTATTAACCTTTCTGACACAGATTCTTTGACTATGAAAAGTTATGATCTAATGCACAGCATTAATACTAGAGGTACTTTTCTGTGTTCAAAAAAAGCAATTCCATTTTTAAAAAAAGCAGACAACCCTCACGTTATAAATTTGAGTCCTCCGCTTAATATGGAGACTAGATGGTTTCAGAACCATGTGGGATACACGATGGCAAAATTTGGTATGAGTATGTGTGTGCTAGGTATGCATAGCGAGTATAAGCGTTTTGGAATCGCTTTCAATGCTTTGTGGCCGAGGACTGCAATAGCAACAGCAGCTGTCGCCAATCACTTGGGTGGAGAGGCTATGATGGCTAAATCGAGAACGCCAGAGATTATGGCTGATGCTGCATACGTAATAATGAATAAAGATAGCACTCAATTTACGGGTAATTTCTGTATTGACGATGAAGTGCTATCCTCCGAGGGAATTACTGACTTTATCAAATATCAGGTGGATCCAAATCTTGATCCAAGTGATTTGGTTCCTGATTTTTTTATTTAGATTTGTAAATGCAAGTTATCAATCTAAACGAAAAATTTAATTTATTCTCTGAACAGTGGTCTCCCAAAATAATCGCCACATTAAATGATCATCATTTTAAAGTTGCGAAGATACAAGGTGAGTTCGTATCGCATAAACATGAAGACTCGGATGAGGCCTTCATTGTGCTAAAAGGTGAGATGTTTATAGAGTCGCCAGAGCAGACAATAAAAATTCAGGAAGGTGAGATGTGCGTGGTAGATAAAAATACGATTCACAAACCTTTTGCATTATCAGAGTGTTGGATAATGCTTGTTGAGCTTGCTGGAACTGTCAATACTGGGGATGCAAATAGTGCAAACCTGGAATCTACCGCTGGTAGCAAGATATAAGTTTTAATGATTGATTATCTGTACACAGTTTATTTTAACAATAGAAAAATTGGCGTGTTTGGAGGATCAACAAAATCTTTTTTGAAAATATTAGGTTCTATTAACCTAAAATTAAATAATATTTCACATTTTTATTTTGGCCAGAAATTATATGGCACTGATGTCTTTGATAAGATTTTGGAAAAAAAGGGTACCGAAGCCCCCAGTAATTCGGCTAATTTCCAAGATGAAAGAGGTGTATTTCTAATACATAACCAATTCATCGATCCAAAAGATAAGCTTGTTCCAACTGCTTTTATAGACGATGAACTTTAAAAATCTTTTATCTTAGTCTAGTCGATAGACTTTTTTGTACTGATATAAAGCGTGTAGAGCATTGAAACAATAAAGCATCCACTTAAGATTGAGGAGACAGGTGGTTTCGTGTCAATCATCGGATCCACACCAAACAGGGGGATTGTCAGTGATGAAACAAAGGCAACGATATAAACAATAATTGCTTCATTAAAACCTCTGCCGGCGTCTGCGAATCTTCTTACTGAAACGCTGATTGAAGGCATAAGAAAGATTAGGACAGTGATAATTGTAGTGATAAGTCCAAATTTTTTGGACAATATAACTTCAGATCCAAACATAAAAGAGCCCACAATTGCATAGATAATCCCAAGAACAAAAGATGCAAGCAGGTAAAATAATACGAACCACCAGTATTCACTCCTGGAGGCTCTGCCACTCATAGTTGTATAGTTCGTTAACATTACACTTTTGACTGATTCTTTAAAGGTCATGGTTTGCTCCTGTATTTTATCCTTATTTTCTATCCTTTATACCGTTACCCGTCTACGCTCATAAGAGTTGAGTAGAGGTCCGGGCGCCTGTCTCTAAAGATACCCCACACGTTTCGCAGAGTCTCTGCCTCTTTTAAATCCAACTCGCCAATCAGCACCTGCTGAGTCTCTCGATCAGCCTCTGCTATCTTATCGCCAACATGATTTGTAATAAAGGATCTGCCATAAAAGTAATTAGAGTTATCTATACCTTGTTCTGTTCCAATACGATTTGAGGCAATCACAGGTACTTGGTTTTGAGCTGAGTGACCTATCATCGCTCGTTGCCACATGTCCGAGCTATCAAATCCATCTGTCTCTGGCTCGCCTCCAATTGCTGTTGGATAGAGCAGTATTTCTGCTCCTTGAAGCACCATGCTTCTGGCAGCCTCTGGGAACCATTGGTCCCAACAAATACCTACACCTATTTTTGCATAAGTAGTGTTCCATACTTTAAACCCAGTATTTCCGGGATTAAAGTAAAATTTCTCTTGATATCCTGGTCCGTCAGGAATATGAGATTTTCTGTATACCCCCATTATTGAACCGTCTGCATCAATCACAGCAATTGAATTAAAGTAGGCTCGATTGGCTTTTTCAAAAAAACTGACCGGTAAAACTACATTTAATTGTTTTGCTAATTTACTCATTTTTTGAATAGTGGGATGATTTTCCATTGGCTTTGCTAATTCGAAAAGCTCTTCTTTTTGATCCATACAAAAATATTGAGATTCGAAAAGCTCTTGAATGAGAATTATTTTTGCACCCTTCTCGGCAGCTGTGCATATAAGCTCTTCGGCATTAGCCACATTTGCATTCGTGTTATTCGAGCAAGCCATTTGTGTGGCTGCAACTTTTACTTTATCCATTATTACTCCTTGGTTGTTGCTGAGTGATGCAATGTACTCCGCCTCCCCCTAATAATATTTGAGTTCCATCAAGACAAATTAATTTACGATCTGGAAATTCGGTTTGAACAACAATTTTTGCATTTTCATCAGATTTTTTATCATTAAAAATTGGAAGAATTATCGCATTATTTGCGATGTAGAAATTTATATAAGAGCCTGGCTCGTCATCATTTGGGATAATTCGTCTATATGACATCTCAAGTTCAACTACCTTTAAGCGATTTCCTGATGCGTCGCATGAGGTTTTCAAAATTTCAAGATTTTCATTTAATCTATCATAATAGGGATCATCTTTATCATTGCATGTCATTGCAATAACTCTCCCTGGCGCTGAAAAGCAAGCTACATTATCAATATGACCATCAGTTCCCTCATCAGTGCCATGTTTTAGCCAAATTATATTTGTGACGCCAAAGGTTTCTTTTAAATTATTTTCTATTTCTACCCTACTTAAGTGTGGGTTTCTATTTTCATTGAGCAAACATTGCTCGGTTGTGAGCAGCGTTCCATTGCCGTCAACATGAATTGATCCACCTTCGAGCACCATATTATTTTTAAAATATTTTGCCTTGGAGGTTTTGATCATAAACTCTGCGACTTTGTCGTCTAGTTCATAATTAGTTTTATATCCCCAGCAATTAAAATCGGAGTCAACGCCACCTAAATTATGTTTGTTATCAAGTAAGAAAATGGCGCCTGAATCTCGAGCCCAAGCATCGTTGATGGGTAGACTAAAAATTTCTACTTTTGGTGATAATAGTTTTCGAGCGCTGTCAGTATTATTGGGATGAACTATCATTTTCAGTTGTTCAAACTCTGAAATATGATTTGCAACATTAGCCCATGAAACTCTGCCTTTCTCTATATCAAAGTTTGACCAACTTGCTGTGACATCAGAAGGAAAGTCATCGGTGGGCCATTGCATCCAGCAACACTCATGTGGATGCCATTCGGGAGGCATTCTGAAAGTTGTCTTATCTTTTTGTCCCATTTTGACTCCTTACTTTTTTGGCATAAAGTCATTACACATAAGTGACTGGCCAATAAAATAAGTGTACTCTTTTTTGCATTAAATGAAACTGATTTGAGTTAACAGTAATATTCACCGCGTAAGAGCAAAATTGGATAAGAGAACGTATAACATCCCATGGGAAAGAAGACTAATAACATTTTTTTGAAATTATTTTTGTCTGCTTTGATGATGCTTGTAATGTCATGTGGTGGTGGCAGTGGCACGATAGAAGAAGAAAAACCAACCGAGGGTATTCCTGATGAGACGCCCTCTGATGGTTCAGCACCAGAATGTTCAAACTATTCGGAGTTAGAAAATACTCAGTTTTGCACCTTATCTATTGGAGGGTTGATGCGTGAATTTTATTTACATTTACCTGAAAACTACTCTGACCAAGTTCCACCTCTTCCAGTTTTGATAAGTTTACATGGAGGTGGTGATTATGCTGATGCAAACATGGCTTACTCAGGATTTCGTCAGTTAGCAGATCAAAACTCATTTGTTACTATTTATCCTCAAGGAGCGATTTATGAAGAGAAGAACTCGACGGGATGGAATACTGAATTTGAAGGGGTTGATGACATTACTTTTTTAGAGTCTGTTATTGATTGGACGATTGAAAATTTTAACGTGCAACCGAAAGAGTTTTATGCTGCTGGCTTTTCAAATGGCGCGTTCATGGCATACCACATGGCTTGCAACTTAAGTCACAAAATTGCGGCAGTGGCGCCAGTTGCCGGTTTGATGGGCATTACCACCTACGAGACATGTAATCCTATACACTCAATGTCAATAATCCATCTTCATGGAGAACTCGATAACGTTATATACATTGATGGAGGTGATGAGTATTTGCCGCTCGAGGATAATGGAACAACCAGCGGTGTTGTTACCTACTGGAAGAATTTTAATGAGTGTAATGTTTTTGAGGAGGAAATACTTCAGTCAGAGGGAAACTTAATAGGTTCCGTTGGGGTTTGGAAAGATTGCAGAGATGGTATGGAAATCAATTATTGGAAATTATCACAGGTCGGACATGAGTGGGAGTCAAAGGGAGAGGGCGAAGATGTCATTAATGTGCCAACTACAATTTGGAATTTTGTTTCTCAATTCAATATTGATGGACCTAAGGATTAAAATTAGTTCTAGTTTAAGAGCTCCTCTTTCTTTGAGTTTCCGATAGCAATTTTTTTCTCAGTCTAATGCTTGTCGGTGTCACTTCTACCAACTCATCTTCATTTATAAACTCGAGTGCTTGCTCCAAAGTCTGCTTAATCGGCGGAACCAAAGTCAACGCATCATCCATGCCTGAGGCTCTAATATTTGTTAGTTGCTTACCCTTGGTAGGGTTGACTACCAGATCATTGGATCTGGAGTGAATTCCCACAATTTGGCCCTCATAGATTTCTAATCCATGGCTAACAAATAACTTTCCCCGAGCTTGAATATTATAAAGTGAGAAGGCTGTTGTTTTACCTTTAGCCATGCTCACTAGTACACCATTTGTTCTACCATATTGCTCTGATTTTATTAGAGGCGCATAACTATCAAATATACTTGTCATCACTCCTGACCCTGAAGTCATTGTCAAGAAAGCGCCCCTAAATCCAATTAATCCTCTTGAGGGCACAAGAAATTCAAGCCTCACACGACCCTTTGCATCTGGCGTAATATTTTTTATATTTCCATCTCTCTTACCCATTTCCTCCATTATTGATCCCTGATGATGGGTCTCAACATCAATCACAACATACTCAAATGGTTCGCAAATACAGCCATCAATTTTCTTTCGAATTACCTCTGGTCGAGAGATGCCAAGTTCGTAACCTTCCCTCCTCATCGTTTCAATGAGAACTGACAAGTGAAGCTCACCTCGGCCCGAGACAATGAATTTATCCGGTGTATCCCCTTGTTCAACTTTTAAGGCTACATTATGCAAAAGTTCCTGATCAAGACGATCTTTAATATTACGTGTTGTTACAAATTTTCCCTCCAGCCCAGCAAATGGAGAATCATTCACATTAAAAGTCATACTGATCGTTGGCTCGTCCACGCTCAAATGAGGAAGTGCTTCAAGATGATCGGGATCGCACAATGTGTCTGATATCGATAAATTATCAATGCCATTTATTGAGACAATATCCCCTGCAATTGCCTTTTTTGTTTCAAATTTTTCTAGTCCAAGATACTCTTTTACAGAGAGAATTTTACCTTTTCTGTTCTCTCCTTTGATGTCTTGAATGCAAACTTGCATTCCAGGTGATATAGATCCTCGAAAGATTTTTCCGAGTCCTTCAACTCCAGTGTAGGTATCATAATCAAGAGCAGAAATTTGCATTTGAAATGGACCATTTAGATCAACATTTGGAGCGGGCACTTGATTGATAATCGTTTCGAATAGAGGCTCCATATTGTCAGAGATTTTGTCACAGTCTAAGCCTGCGACTCCGTTAATCGCTGATGTGAAAACGACAGCAAAGTCTAACTGTTCATCGGATGCACCAAGTGTGTCAAATAGCTCAAATACTTGATCCATAGCCCAATTCGGTCTAGCTCCTGGTCTATCAATTTTATTAATTACTACAATTGGATTCAGACCCCTCTCAAATGCTTTCATTGTTACAAAACGAGTTTGTGGCATAGGACCGTCAACGGCATCAACAAGTAATAACACTGAATCAACCATTGATAGAACTCGCTCAACCTCACCACCAAAATCGGCATGGCCTGGGGTGTCAACGATATTAATTCGAAAATTATGCCAATTAATCGCAGTATTTTTAGCAAGTATTGTAATACCTCGTTCTTTCTCTTGGTCATGAGAATCCATCAAGCGTTCCGAGGAGATTGCTTTGCGATCTAGCGTTCCAGATTGACTTAGAAGCTTATCAACAAGAGTAGTTTTCCCATGATCTACATGCGCAATTATCGCAATGTTTCTTAGATGGTCTGCTGACATCAATTTATCCAGATTGATTTTGAAGGACGCGATTATAGTGAATTTTCTAAAAACTACTAGATCAGTTTTTAAAATTGTATTTTTACTTTACTGCACGCTCCAAAAGATCTGCCAGCTTGTGAGGGTTCGATCGTTGCGCATTATGACTACTTTTCAATGAGAAGACCGTCCATCCTCGAGAAATTGCCGTTGCCCATGATTTATTTGGTGATGCTTCATGGGTGAATAGCTCAGGATTTTGTGTGAATTCTATGTATGTCGCAGGTATCATTTTTGCCAATTCATTATCAAAATTTACTGGTTCGGTAAAGGTTGCAAGAGATTGAGGAACATCGAAAGGGGGATTTGATGCCTTACGAAGCCATGAAAAATATACGATGCCATTTTCTACTCTATGCTGGTTCTCTATCGGCCAAAAGTCTTTTGCAGTCATGCCATGATCGGGTATAACTGAATCCAGAAAAATTGCATGTTGAATATGATGAGGTATTTCATTCATTACACCAGTTATAACCATGCCGCCGTAGCTGTGTCCCACTAGGACGACTTTCTCTAATTGATCAAATAATATTGTGTTTACAACATCATGTATATGTGTGGTTAGATTAATGTCAGCATTAAGCAAATGCGATCTCTCTCCTAATCCAGTAAGTGTAATTCTATGCGTTTTATGTCCTCGATCTAACATTATTGATTCCATTTTGCGCCAGTCCCAGCCTCCACCTCCAGAGCCATGAACGAATACATAGTGTTGCTTTTGATTTGAGTTATCAGATGCTTCAGTGAGTGAAATAAACGTAGGCGCAAAAAAAGTTAGAACAAGTGCAAAAAAGCAATGGTATGTACATTTAAATTTAATATTAATAAGCATATAGAGGTTATAATCAATGAAAAATAGTTGAAATATAATGTTTTTTAAGAGAAAAAAACATTATTTACACATTTTAATTTAAAGTGATTTATTAAGAGATCTTTGTAACAAATTGAAACTGCACATTTGAGAAATTTTTTTTAAAAAAAAGCACTTTTTTTTACTTTTTTTGTTGACAATATTTCTTTCTTTGTTATTATAACAATTACCGACCGACAACTGACACAGGAACAACTGCAGACGGGAATGTGAGGGAAGTCGGAGGGAGAGCCCCCAGGGAGAAAGCGTTGTAAAGACCCGGTGAAAAAAGAGAGCTTTACGACCCACCAAGGATGAAGAGATACCATCCAAGGAGCTGAAGAAAATCTCACTTTAGACACCTGGGGAACTCGGATAAATTCGAAAAACAGAGCGAGAGCTCTGTTTTTTTTTGCTAATAATATTGCATTTGTATTTGACGTTGACTGTTTCTAAAACGTTAACCGATATCCTCCATCTAAGTTTAGAGTTTCCCCATGAAAATAGGCGCCCGCGCGGCTGCATAGCATCACCGCAACTCCCGCCATATCATTCTCATCGCCGTACCTATGAGCAGGAATCTTTTTAAGTTCCGCCTTAAATGATTCAGCGTTTGGGTCTTGCCAAGCTCGCCTAGTCATCTCTGAGTAGAATCTCCCTGGTGCTATTGCATTTACTCTAATGAAATCATCGGATACCGCAAGTGCTAATTGAGTAGTTAAATGCTCGAGCATTTTTTTGCTTGCTGAGTAGGCTAAAACACTGGGTACTACGATACTAGCGGCAACGGAACTTATAAATATTACTCGAGATGGATCTTCTAACGTTGCATTTTTAGAAAGCATATCTAATAACGCTTGAGTCAGAAAGATGGGTGATTTTGTATTCAACTCCATTGTTCTATCCCAATCTTCAACTTTCATTGTTTTGATTGGGGTACCAAGTCCGATTCCCGCGTTGTTAACAAGCACATCAATATGTTGCTCTCTTGCTCTGATTTCCGAAACTAACTTGTTGACTCCGTCAAGACTACTCAGATCACTTTTGATCGCAATACACTCACCATCAGAAATCTTTTCCAATTCATTCTTTTTCTTTACTAAATTATCCTTTGATCTTGCGGTTATGTAGACTCTCGAGGCTCCAGCAGCTAAAAAACCATGGGCGATGTAACTCCCAAGGCCAGTAGATCCACCAGTTATAAGACAAACTTTCCCTTTCATTGAATAAAGATTCTTTTCCATATACATTCCGAAATAATTAATGACTGATTTATTGAGAAGAGCTTAAACAAGTTGTAGGAAAAATGATAGCTACATCTAAAATTCAAATAGTCAACTTTGAGATATACTACAGCCTATGAGAAAAATGAATTTCATAACTCACTCCATGCTGATTCTTTTTACATTTTTGGTAGTCTCATGCACTGATCAACAGCCAAAGTTTCCGATGGGTAATGATGAAAATTTTGACGCTACGATAACTACTCCCTCTTTTAATCATGGCTCAGGTCCAAAAATACTAATCGATGGTGGACACAACAATTTTTTTGTTCAATTTAATTTTTTTGAACCACTTCAACAGTTATTGATCTCAGATGGCTATGTAGTAGAGGTTAGTAAAACAAAATTTTCATTGGATATTTTAGAAAATTACAAAATTCTTATTGTCGCAACTCCTATGGCAACTAATTTTATGGATTCGGTACAGAGATACGAGGGTGCATTTGACAGCAGAGAATTGAAGGCGCTGAAGACATGGGTGAAAAATGGTGGCTCACTTTTAGTGTTTAGTGAGCATTTCCCTTTTGACCTTGCGGTGCAACCACTTTTAAAAGTCTTCGAGATCGATACATCAATAGGTCAGGTCATAGATAGGCATAACTTTGAATATAATCCAGGTCAAATTATTTTTGAATCCGCCTCAATCGAGGCGAATCATCCCATTATTAATGGGAAAAGGTCAGTTAAAAAACTGGCTAGCTACGGAGGTAGTGCTTTAACTGGAGAAAATTACACCAA
>ENA-OSEY01000461-OSEY01000461.1-marine-metagenome-genome-assembly--contig:-NODE-461-length-30238-cov-4.279533_pt1 | contig 30238 bp, 35 predicted proteins | sample MGYA00248465_ERZ534230 | MGnify/ENA primary metagenome ERZ534230 (study PRJEB26409, sample SAMN06344110) | marine metagenome | isolation source: Sea water from surface | place: Atlantic Ocean:Southern...
ACGAAAATTAATCATAATTGATGATTCAGATACATATGACTCACTTAATCTTGAGGATAAGAAATATATTGGTGGCCTGCACTATAATAGTAGTCAATTATTGAAATTAAACAAAAAAAAATTATGGGAAAGAGAGAGTAATCTGCAGTATATCTCTGCTTCATGTCATAATCGTCAGGAAATCAATATTGCTAACGATCTAAATCTTGACTTCATCATTTTATCGCCTGTTTTGATTGATAAAAGTGATAGACCTAAATTAGGATGGAATGGATTTAGTCAACTCGTTAGTGAAGCACATATGCCAGTTTTAGCATTAGGTGGAATTAGCAATACAGATGAAGATTATGTACGAGCAATAGAGAGCGGCGGACATGGTATTGCTGGAATTACTAAATTTTGGAATAAATTTTGAATTTATAGACAGCATATAGTTAATAGAAATGGAACGTCTTCTTGATATTGGACAAGGTTATTAGCTTCATCTTTCGTCATAAACATAATATTAATCCTTTGTTTCCCAACACTAATTTGTGGATAGTAATAAACATCCGAGGACAATGTAATTCTTACTAATTGTATATTTTTATTTTGATCAAGCTTCTGGATATAAAAACCTTTTTCAGCGTTCTTATCCTGGAAATTTCCAGATTTTCTTATGAGAGTTAAAATAAAATTAGTAGATTCCTTTATGAATTTTAGAGGTTCAATCCATAAATCAAAATTATTAGTTCTCCATACACTATCTCTAGTCAACCAATAGTCAACTGCTGCAGGTTGCAATGGTGATCTGAAATTTTTATAAATTGTTTTAAATAAAACATCATTTGTTAAATAATCAAGATAATTACTCTTAACAGAATGCAATAGTGTCAATAACGAGTCTTGTTTTTCTAATAAAGAATTTAATTTATTAATATCTGTCCCTTCAATTTCTTTTATTTTTTTAAAATATTGATTATGGCTCTCTATTTCTCTTATAAGCTCTGATTTTAAATCAGACCTGCTAAGTAATTCATATAGTTCACATAGTGTATGAAGCGCTGAATCACTATCATACTTATCCTCCTTATTTTTAAAATAAATCATCTTATCAAAATATGATTCAATTTTAATGAACTTCCTTACTCTCTCATTTACAGGTTCCTCATAGATAGATATTTGTTCGTCAGACAGATTACTCATTGATTTTATCTCTTAAAGCATTAAATCTAGTTTTTAGCTGTCTAATAGTAGCATTATTATGTAATATAAAGTCAGATTTTTTCATATAAAAACTATTACTTTTTTGCGCCAATATTATATTATTGATCAATTTTTTATCTATACCTCTTTTTATCAATCGTCTTTTTCTTATTTCTAGTTTACTAAGCACTGAAATTATCATTTTTTTATGTCTTAATTGCTTAATTGTTTCAATTAGTGGTAACTCTAAAAGAATATTTTTTTTATTATTTGATAATATTCTATTTATCTCTTTAAAAAATGAAGGATGTACGATTTTATTATACCTGATAGTATTTTTTTTATTTAAAAAAACATACTCTCTTAATTTTGACCATTTTACTTTTCCTTTAAATATATTCTTATCATTAAACAATTTCGATATTTTCCTTTGCAGAACATCATCACCTTTAATTATTTTCTTTGCAAGGTTATCAGAATTAATTACCGTATATCCTATATCTTTAAAAAAACGAGCCACTGTCGATTTTCCCGCACAAATAGGTCCTGATAAAACTATTATGTTCATTTTTATTTTAAAACTATTGTTAAAGCCATTCCTATAAAAAATATTATTAATAAGGTGAGGAGTAATGGCATTCTATTCATTATTCTAGATCCGAGTGGTTAAAACCCTTCTTGACACATGATTGTTCAACTGTTACGTAACTTTTACAGAATGGACAGAATTTCATTTTTTTGTTCGAAGGATACTTTTTTTTATCATTTTTATAGTTTAACAATATTCTCACTGAATATAGTATAAATATCACTATTATGAGTAGTAAAATGAGCCTAATCATTATATTAATTGTGTTTTTTAATATAATTATTATAGTTTATAATTAAAATGAAAGCTTATTTTTTTTAGTTTGATGAATAGGGTCTATTACAAATGAATGAAACTGCGGTTATAGAGTATATAATTAACTGGATTACATCTTATGTTAAGAGCACAAATGGCAAGATTAAATCTCTTGTAGTTGGTGTTTCTGGCGGAATAGATTCAGCTCTAGTCAGCACACTATGTGCAATGACTGGTCTGAAAACCGTAGTTCTGACAATTCCCATTAAGAAATCAAATATGACTTTGGCTAATAAGCATTGTCATTTTCTCACTAAAAAATTTGATAATGTATCACATCATAATATCGATTTAACAACAGTTTATGACAAATTTGAGGAATCATGTATGCAAGCAAATTTCTCGGAAATTCTAGGTTTCGCGAATTCTAAATCACGACTAAGAATGATTATGCTTTATCAATCTGCTGCTTCTGAATCAGGAATAGTAGTAGGTACCGGGAATAAAGTTGAAGATTTTGGAGTTGGTTTTTATACAAAGTATGGCGATGGTGGTGTAGATATTTCTCCAATTGCAGATCTACTAAAATCGGAAGTAAGAATGCTAGCAAAAAAACTAAATATTCTTGATGAAATAATAGAAGCAAAACCGACAGATGGATTATGGGACGACAATAGGAATGATGAAGATCAGCTAGGCATGACTTACGATGAAATAGAAGATGCAATGCTTAGAACCGAAAGTAAGTCATTTAAAGATTATCAGAAAATTAGAAGTCAAAATATACATAAGATGGAGCCAATTCCAATCTGTATGATCGATGAAAAAATTAAAACCAATTAAGCGGATTTAGTTTATTCAGCCATGAACTATCGTTCTCAATATCTTCTGAAATTTCATCCTCAACTTTAATTTTTATGTCTTTAATTACTAATACCTGTCTATCTTTTTTAATGATTCGATAGTCAGGAAAATTCTTTTTCAATACTCTTGCAGAGTCATATGCTAAATCATATAGTTTTAAATCATTATAATTCTTCACTAGAATTACTAAACCTTCTTCTGAACTAGGAGTTCCTCCATAATTTTCTAACATAAATTTAACTCTTTCAATTGCGGCTATATTCGCAGATCTTTTATCATAATATTTGGCTATATAAAGCTCATTACGCGCAATCTGATTTTTGATGTATCTAAGTCTATTAATCGAATCATCAGCATATTTACTATCAGGAAACCTATTTACAACAGTAGTAAAATCATTAAAAGAATTTTTTAAATCAGTTACATCATATCTTGATGGATCATGACCAAAAAATCTTGAGATTATATTAGCATCTTTATCAAAATTAGAGAGAGCTCGAAGATAGTAAGCATATGAAACATTTGGATGGTTTGGATAAAGTCTTATAAACCTATTTATTTCTATGATTGCTTCGTCTTTTTGATTAGATGCATAATATGCGTATGAAATATCAAGCATTGCTTGTGTAGAATATTTACCAAAGGGATATCTTGCTTCAAGTATTTCAAAAAGCTTTATAGCATTATTAAAGTCAGCAGCATCTAGAAATTCTTTACCTTGAGCATATAGCTGACTTGCTGTTAGTCCAACTGTCGGATCCTTCTCTTCAAAAATACTGCCTAATGACGAGCATCCAGAGAATGTCATAATCAGTAAAATATAAGATAAACGAAATAATCTCTGCATTATGTTATTATAAAGTTATTAGACAATTATGCCATGAAAAGTCCAGTATTTTATAAATTTAATGTTAATCCTGATAATGCTTCGAGAATAGATAAAATCATTGCGAGTGAACTTCCTGAATATTCTAGATCGCGAATACAAACATGGATAAAAAATGGAAATATTCTGTTAAATGGAAAAACATGTTTGCCTAAAGATATTGTTAAAGAAAGTACTTTGATAGAACTCACTATAGAAGAATCTGAGTCTCTAGATATAGAGGCGCAGAACCTACCTCTCGAAATTATTTACGAAGACGAAGATATCATCATCGTAAACAAAGATTCTGGAATGGTTACACATACTGCTGTTGGTAACTTTAACAACACTCTTCAAAACGGGTTACTTCATAGATTTCCAGAACTTAAATATGTCCCCAGAGCTGGCATTATTCATCGCTTGGATAAACAGACTTCTGGTATACTGATAATAGCTAGAAACTTGAAATCTCAGCATTACCTCTCTACATTAATGCAATCAAGATTAATAAATAAGAAATATTCATCAATTGTCTCTGGGATAGTATCTAGAGATATTGTGATTGACAAACCAATTGGCAGACATCATGTTAACAGAAAAAAAATGACAGTGAGAGAGGATGGTAAACAAGCTAGATCAATAGTAACTGTTGTTAAGGTTTTAGAAAATTCAAGTTTACTAGACATTGAAATAGTGACTGGACGCACACATCAAATTAGAGTGCATTTATCATCACTTGGTAATCCTGTTTTTGGAGATCATTTATATGGATTTAAAAATAATAGATTTGTAAAAAATCCTAAAATTATGGATTTTCTTAAAAACTATGAAGGATTTGCACTACATGCGAGATATATAAGATTCATTCATCCTATAACTAATAAAGATTTTGAAATTGAGTGTTTACCTGGACACTCATTTAATGTTATAAAATCTTTATTGTTAGAGAATAAAAATGGATGTACAAACTAGAAAGATTGCATGGGCTGCTCCACAAAATGTCTTGGCGTATCATACTACAAGAGTTGGTGGGATTAGTGAGGAGCAATATAAATCATCAAATCTAAGTCTTGATGTTGGTGATAATCCTAAAAGTGTTAAAAAAAATCGAAAATCTCTAAAAACTCAGCTACATTTGCCATATGATCCAATATTCATGAAACAGATACATAGCGCAACGGTTAGACAAGTCTCTAAACCTACAGACAATATTGTTGGTGATTCTTGCTATACAGACATAAAAGGATTGCCTCTTGCTGTTTTATCAGCAGATTGTTTACCTTTGCTTTTAACAAACTCTCAAGGAACAAAAGTAGGAGTAATACATGCAGGATGGAGAGGCTTGTCATCGGGTATAATAGAAAATTTCATTCAAAAATTTACCAGAGATCCTAAAGATATTGTAGTTTGGGTCGGTCCTTCCATAAGTCCAGACAACTACATTATAAGGGAGGATGTTTTTAATAAGCTAACTAATATTTCTACAAAGTGCTTTGCTAAAACCAAAATAGATGGGCAGTGGCACTTAGATCTTAAATGTATGGCAAAAGTTATTTTAAAAAACCTTGGTGTAAAAAATATTTTTCTGGAAAATATCTGCACATATGATAATGCGAATTTATATTATTCATATAGGAGATCTAATCATACCGGGAGAATAGCTTCACTGATTTGGATTGATCCTAATGATTCGGAAGTTTAAAGAAACAATCAAAAAAATACCTCTTATAAATTTACTTTTTTTTCTAATTTTTTTAGGTCTACTTTATGGTGGTCTATCCCTTTATATGAAATATCAAGGTTATGCTAAATTCATGAGTCAGACTCGTGCAACAGTAGTAAAAACTAAATCAGTTGAGATTGGTATTGCAACTAAGAAATATAGAGCTTTATCAACTTTAGAATCATCTGAATCAATTGAGGTAACCTCAAAATTTAATGGAGTGGTAGACAATATTCATTTTGAAGAGGGATCAACCGTTGAAAAGGGCAGCACCTTATATTCTATTATTTCTTCGGATGATATTGGGATGATTCAAATATCTGCACCTTTTTCAGGAATAGTTGGGTTAAGTAGTGTAGACGTTGGTGATCAGGTTTCAAGAGGGAGTTTTTTAACAACACTTGATAATAATAATGTTATGAAACTAAAGTTAAATCTTCCAGAAAGAATCTTATTTTATTTGACACCAAACTTAAGATTTTCTGCTTCAACCGATAGTTATCCTAATGCCGAGTATTCAGGCTCTCTTAATTATATTGATAGCAGAATAAATACGGAAACACGAACAATTAAAGCGTACGCTTTACTAAATAATTCAGACAATAAACTTAGGCCCGGCATATTAATGAAAGTCGATTTATTTCTTGAGCAAGTTGATAACGCAATTCTAGTTCCAGAAGAATCAGTTATTGCCCTTGATAAAAAACATTATGTTTATGTTACTAATGACGATAAAGCAGTAATTAAAGAAGTTGAGATCGGTATACGCGATAACTCCAAAATAGAGATCAGGAAAGGCCTAACATCTAAAGATAAAATAATTTATATGGGTCAAGAAAAGTTAAAAAATAACTCATTGATTAAAGTAATTGAATAAATAATGCACGTATCAGAATTAACTGTAAAAAGGCCTGTCTTAGCATCTGTAATAAGCCTGTTTCTTATTTTAATTGGAATAATATCATATGACAAACTTACAATTAGAGAATACCCAGACATTGATAAACCAGTAATCACTGTATCAACTATTTATCGTGGAGCATCAGCTGAAATCATGGAGAGAGATGTCACACAAGTTCTTGAAGATTCGATATCTGGTATATCGGACATTAAAGAAATAAAATCAGATAGTAAAAATGAATTTTCAAGTATAAAAATTGAATTTAATTTGAATAGAGACATGGACTCTGCTGCAAATGATGTGAGAGAAAAAGTTTCCAGGGTCTCGTCACTACTCCCAAAAGAGTCCAACCAACCAAGAGTTTCAAAATCAGATACAGATGCTAGAGCTGTCATGTGGATAGGCTTTTCAAGCGATCAACTATCAGCTATAGAGTTGAATGACTATCTGGATAGAAATATTATTGATAGATTATCAATTCTTCCTGGAGTTGCATCAATCACCATTGGAGGTGAGAGAAAGTATGCAATTAGAGTATGGCTTGACCCCGATAAAATGTCATCAAGAAATATTACTGTTACAGATATACTGAGAGCTATCAATAGTGAAAATATTGAAAAGCCAGCCGGAAGACTAGATTCAAATACAAGAGAGTTAGAACTTCAAATGACGTCAAAATTGAGCGACATAAACGAGTTTGAAAATATAGTTCTTAAAATTGTCAACGGATCTAAAATAAGACTTTCTGACGTTGCTAGATTAACTATTGGTGCTGAGACAGATAGAGGTTTTCTGAGAGCAAATGGTAAGAATGCAATAGGCTTAGGTATTGTAAGACAAACTAAATCCAATGTTTTAAAGGTGACTGATGCGGTCAAATCAGAGATTGAAAAAATTAGACCATCTTTGCCTAGTAATATAGAAATGAAAATTGGTTATGATCAATCTATATTTGTGAGAGAATCGATTAATCAAGTAAGATTTGCATTATTTATTTCAATGTTGATGGTAATCGGTGTGATTTATTATTTCTTAAGATCGCCCTCTGCAACTGTCATACCTGCAATAACAATTCCAATATCGGTTACTGCAACATTTTATATTATTTATTTGTTAGGATATTCGCTTAATGTTCTTACATTTTTAGCGCTTGTTTTAGCTATAGGATTAATAGTCGATGACTCGATTGTTGTTCTTGAGAATATAAAAAGAAGAATAGATAATGGAGAATCAGTTTATGATGGCTCTATACTAGGAGCCAAGCAGATTACTTTTGTTGTTATAGCAACTACGATTGTTTTAATTAGTGTTTTTCTACCACTTTCGTTTATGGAGGGAAAAACTGGAAGACTATTCATAGAATTTGGTGTTGTTCTATCATTTGCAGTTATATTTTCAAGCATAGTTGCGCTAACTCTAACACCTATGCTTTGTTCAAAACTACTTGACACATCTAACTCATTAGACCTTGAACCAACAGTTGTCTCTAAATTTAGGAATTATTACAAAAAATCACTTATGGATTCACAAAATAATCCAAAAAAAGTATATATATTCTCATTAGTTATGATCCTCATCTCAGTACTAATATTTCAATTTATAAACAAAGAATTAGCGCCAACAGAAGATCGCGGGGTTTTTATTATTATTGTAAGTACGCCTGAGGGATCCACCCTTCAATATACTGACAATATAGTGAAAGAAGTAGAGTCTACACTTGAGCCATACAAGGAAAAAGAGGAGATTCAAACTATTTTTGCGGTTGTTGCGCCAGGTTTTTCTGGGAAACCGGGAGCTGTGAATACTGCATATCTTTTTGCAACCCTTACTGGGTGGGATCAAAGAAGACATCAGAAAGACATAGTAAGAGAAATTTTTCCTAAACTTCTATCTATTCCTGGCGCAAAAGTAATAGCCATTAACCCTCCAAGTCTAGGAGGTAGTAGATTCACTCCCGGTATTCAATTTGTAATAAGTGGTAGTAATTATGATGATATATATAGTTGGGCAAATATTATTTTAGATAAATCCTCTTCCTTGCGGATAAGAAATTCTGATATTGACTATAAAATTACTAATCCTAGGTTGAATTTAAATGTAGATAGAGACAAAGCCTATGAGCTTGGGGTTACGGCAGAAGAGATAGGAACTACAATTGAGACTCTTTTGGCATCAAATAAAGTTACAACTTTTTCTAAAGACGGATTGACTTATAATGTTATATTGCAAGCTGAAGAGAACTTTAGAATAAATAAAAATAATCTAGATAATATTTTCATAAAATCACCTACCTCAAATTCACTTATTCCACTATCTAATCTCGTAACCTATGATGAGACATCGACTAGCAATAGTCTAAAAAGAATTAATAGAATGCCCTCAACAATTTTTTCAGCATCATTGCTGCCTGGTTATCCTCTTGGAGATGCGCTTGAAGAGCTTACTACTTTAGCCAGAAATAATCTTCCGTCGAATGCTTCAGTTTCTTTTACTGGAGCCTCAAAAGAATATTTTGAATCTGGTAATAGTTTGCTAGTAACTATATTATTTGCAATTTTAATTGTTTATCTTGTTTTGAGTGCGCAATTTGAGAGTTTTAAGAATCCATTGACTATCATGTTCACTGTTCCAATTGCATTGACAGCAGGTTTATATACATTATTCCTAACAGGAACATCTTTAAATGTTTATAGTCAAATTGGTTTTTTAATGTTAATTGGATTGATAGCAAAAAATGGTATTCTTGTAGTTGAATTTGCAAATCAACTTAGAAATGATGGATACAGTATTGATGATGCGATCATAGAATCTTCTCTTACAAGATTACGTCCAGTGTTAATGACAACTATATCTACATTACTAGGAGCAATTCCTTTAGTATTAAGTAGTGGAGCAGGTGCAGAGAGTCGTTACTCAATGGCTATAGTAGTATTTGGCGGAATAACATTATCAGCTCTAATAACTTTATATCTTATTCCTGCTTTATATAGGTTTATTGAATCTAAGTGATTATTTTAATGGAGGAATGGTCAATCCTTTTTGCATAGAAAAATATACAGAAAGATCTTCAATATCTTGATCTGATAGATTTTCAGCGAAACCTTTCATAATAATATTTTTTCTCTCTCCACTCCTATACCCCTTAAGAGAGTGAACTAAATAGTTTTTATGTTGACCAGCAAGTATAGGATAAGTCTTAATCTGTGATATTCCATCAACACCATGACAAGCTGCACAAATTTGAGATTTCTCTTTTCCGCTATTGTAATCACCAGCAGATAATAGAGATGAGGGTATTAAAATCATGATTATTAATATTTTTTTTAAATTTCTCATTTCAAAGACTCGAAATATTTTGCTATATCTTTCATATCCTGTTCTGATAGCCCCATTGCATTCGCATGCATAGTCGGATGTTGACGTTCATTATTCTGATATGCTTTCAAAGCCGAGACAATGTAGTCAGCATGTTGACCAGCTAATTTAGGAACTTTGTAAGTTGGATAGACATTGTTATAACCAGGTATAGCATGACAACCGAGGCAAGTTTCTGATTTAGCCTTGCCAATAGCAAATTCGTCTGCATAAATGTTATTTGACATTATAAGAAATATGTAGAATATAAAGTTAAATATTGATTTCATATCGTATTTAGGTGAGGATTATACACTAATTTTGTTAGAGATAAAACGTCATTTTTTTTGTATAATAAAAACATTAAAGTTATGCCTATTTATGAATATAAATGTAGCAAATGCAACGAGGTTTTTGAGCATTTTGAGAGAATCAGCGATGAACCTCTGCAAACCTGTCTGAAATGTGGTTCAGTAAATACAATCTCTAAAATAATCTCTAGCTCCGGCTTTAGATTAAGTGGGACAGGCTGGTATGAGACTGATTTTAAAAATACAAAAAAAAATATTAATAAATCAGAAACTAATAAGAATAAGTCTGATTCAAAAGCCGAATAAGTATATGAAGTTATTAACTAGATTATGGAAATGAAAATTTTAAGTAAAGACATTAGCGAAAAAGATATTGATAAGACGGTTACGCTATCTGGCTGGGTGAATAAAAGGAGAGATCATGGAGGTATTATTTTCGTTGATCTCAGAGATCACACCGGAATAGTTCAAATTGTATTCAATCCAGATAATAAAGATATCTTCAAAGATGCAGAAATACTGAGATCTGAATTTGTTATATCTGTCACTGGTACGATCACAGCACGTTCAGAAGATACAATTAATGAGGATATTCCTTCTGGCAAGATAGAGGTAGTGGCTGATCATTTAGTAATACTCAATAATTCTGAAACTCCCCCTTTTATGATTAATGACCATAATGTGAGCGAAGATCTGAAGTTACAGTATAGGTATATTGATTTAAGAAGCAGAAGACTTCAAAATAATTTAAAATTTAGATCAGACTTATTAAAAGTAATCCGAGATTATTTTCATGAAAATGAGTTTATAGATGTAGAAACTCCTATTCTTACGAAGACAACTCCTGAAGGTGCAAGAGATTATTTGGTTCCAAGTAGATTGAAGAAAGAATCTTTTTTTGCACTTCCTCAATCGCCACAGATATTTAAACAAACATTGATGATTGGTGGAATAGAAAAGTATTATCAAATAGCGAGATGTTTTAGAGATGAAGACCTTAGATCAGATAGACAACCTGAGTTTACTCAGCTTGATGTCGAACTTGCATTTGCTACTGAAGAAAAAATTATTGATTTAACAGAAAAACTCTTTCATAAAATATTCAGGGATATTTTTTCTGTAAATGATGTTGTATTTAATAAAATGACTTATGAAGATGCGATGGAAAATTATGGATGTGACAAACCTGATTTGAGAAATCCTCTAAAAATGATATCTATAAAAGAAGATATTAAAGATACTAAATTTAAAGTTTTTAGTGATCCTGCTAATACTCAAGATGGCAAAGTTGTTGCCCTAAGAGTCCCAGGTGGAAACAAATTATCAAGAAAAGATATTGATGTTTTAACAGAGATGCTAAAAGAATTTGGTGCTAAAGGATTAGCCTATTTAAAATGCGATGATATCAATGATATATCTGAAGGTATTAATTCTCCCATAAAAAAGTTTTTAGATGATGAAATAGTAAAAAAAATAATTGGAAAGACTAATGCCGAAAGCGGTGATATCATTTTTTTCTCAGCAGGTAATAAAGATGTGGTTAATTTATCTATGTCGTGTTTAATTAAAGAGTTAGGAAAACAGTTGAATTTGTTATCAGACGAGTGGAAATTTTTATGGATTACTGATTATCCATTATTTGAGCGTCAAAGCGGCACTAATGCCCCAACGCCCTTGCATCATCCTTTCACAGCACCAGTAAATGTTCATGATTTAGATAAAAACAATATCTTTGAGATTAAATCAAGGGCATATGATTTAGTACTGAACGGTGCTGAAATTGGCGGAGGATCAATCAGAATACATTCTAGCAAATTGCAATCGAAAGTTTTTGAATTATTAGGTTTATCCAAGGAAGAAGTAGATAATAAATTTGGTTTTTTTGTGAATGCGTTATCTATGGGGTGTCCACCGCATGGAGGGATTGCTTTTGGTATTGATAGAATTGTTATGATGTTGCTAAAAACAGACAGTATCAGAGACGTAATTGCATTTCCTAAAACTCAGTCAGCGTCTTGTTTGATGACTGATGCCCCATCGAGCGTATCTAATGAACAATTATCTGAATTAGGGATAAAAACAATTAAGAATCCAAAATGAAAGAGTATTCACAATATCTAGAAAAAGTAAAAGGTTTCCTCGCAGATAATGATGCAAAGCTTATTGCGCATTATTATGTAGATGAATCAATACAGAGAATCGCTGAAGATACCGGTGGAATTGTTAGTGATAGTCTAGAGATGGCAAGATTTGGAAATAAACAAAAAGAATCTAAGCTAATAGTTGCTGGCGTTAAATTTATGGGTGAGACAGCGAAAATACTTAATCCTGATAAAAAAATTTTCGTCTTAGATAGTAATGCAACATGCTCACTTGATGAGAGCTGTAATCATGACGAATTTTTAATGTTTTGTAAAAAATATCCAGATCGTGAAGTAGTAGTATATGCTAACACTAGCGCCGAAGTTAAAGCCATTGCTGATTGGGTAGTTACATCTAGTATTGCGGTTTCTGTAATTGAATATCTAACGTCGCAAGGTAAAAAAATTATTTGGGCTCCAGATAAATACTTAGGACAATATATCGTGGATAGAACAGGAGCTGATATGCTTCTATGGGATGGCGCGTGCATTGTACATGAGGAATATAAAGCATTGGAATTGAAAAAATTAATAAGTAAATATGATTGCGATGTATTGGTTCATCCCGAATCTCCAAGGAGTGTCATAAATCTCGCAGATGTTGTTGGTTCAACTACCAAATTAATCGAAGCATCTATTGTCAGCAATAAGAAATATATAGTTGTAGCAACAGAGAGTGGCATTATATACCAAATGAAAAAAAGATCTCCGGATAAAATATTTCTAGAGGCACCAACTGCAGGCGAGGGAGCTTCATGTGAGAGTTGTGGAAAATGTCCATGGATGAAGTTAAATAAGCTAGATAATCTACTTGAAATATTTGATAACAAACAAAATGAAATTCATCTTTCCAATGATGTAATTGAAAAAGCTCAAAAATCGATTCAAAGAATGGTAAATTTTAAAAATAAAGAATTTAATAATAAAAAGGTATCATAATGGCTGGTCATAGCAAGTGGGCGAATATTCAACATCGAAAAAAAGCTCAGGATAATAAACGGGGTAAAGTTTTTACTAAGGTTATTAGAGAGATAACTGTTGCAACAAAACTAGCGGGGCCCGATATTAATTCTAATTCAAGACTTAGACTTGCTTTATCAAAAGCCAATTCTGCTAATGTGCCAAAAGATACTATTGAAAGAGCTATAAAAAAAGCATCAGGTCAATCAGATGAAAACTATGAGGAGATAACATATGAAGGTTATGGTCCTAAAGGAGTTGCTATAATAATAGAATGCTTGACAGATAATAAAAATAGAACTGTTTCAGAGGTCAGAAATGTTTTGTCGAAAAATGGAGGAAGCTTAGGAACTAAGGGTTCTGTAGCTCACTTATTCAGAAGAGTAGGTGTAATGAAAATAGAGAGGATGAAAGAAGATGATTTATTCGATCATATGGATTCTGTAGAGCTATTAGATATTGAACAGGTAGAAAACGGATGTATTATCATTACAAACTCATCGGAGCTTTTTAATACAAAAAAATACTTTGAAACGCATGGGTTTAGTATATGCGATGAAGAAATTATCATGGATCCTCAAACTCAAGTTGATGTACCAAATGAGGATAAAGAGAAAGTTTTATCACTATCCAGTAAAATCGAGGAATTGGATGACGTTCAAAATGTATATATGAATGTCAGCATAATATAGTAATGATTAGAATACTTGGGATCGATCCGGGAACTAACATTACAGGATTTGGGATAATTGGCTTTGAGAAAAATCAGTTTAATTATATACATCATTCAATCGTTAAGACCGGACTAAAGAATAAATACACAACGAAACTTGCTATTCTGAATGAAGCTACTGAAAATATCCTTAACCAATTTTCACCTCATCATGTTGCTGTAGAGTCTGTATTCTTCAGTGTGAATGCGGGGACGGCTATAAAATTAGGCCAAGCCAGAGGGGCAGCTATCTGTGCATGCAGTAGAAAAGGTATAGAAATTTTCGAGTATAGTCCACGAAAAGTCAAAAATATAGTTACTACAAATGGAGCTGCAGATAAAGATTTACTTCAAAAAGAAGTTAAGAAAAAATTAAACATAAGAAGAAAACTTGAGATAGATGCATCAGATGCTCTAGGTGTTGCAATTTGTCATGCACTAATGTTAACTGAGAATCAGGATATTCCTAGCGTTTAAAATGGATTCACTAATCATTAATGAAATATTTTATTCTTTACAAGGTGAAACAGAGTTAGTTGGTTTGCCTACTGTATTTGTCAGACTAACTGGTTGCCCATTACGTTGTAGGTATTGTGATACAGAATATGCTTTTACTGAAGGTTCAAAAAAAACATTCCGTGAAATTGATCAGATAATATCAAAACATAATTGTAATAGAGTTACCATTACAGGTGGAGAACCTCTTGCTCAATCGTCATGTGAAAGATTTCTGGATGAATATTGTAATAAGTATTACATCTCGCTTGAAACAAGTAATGCATATACAATTAAAAACATTAATAAAGATATTCAAATTATTCTTGATATAAAAACACCAGAATCTGGAGAGCATGATAGGAATCTTGTGGATAATTATTCTTTTTTAAAAAAAAGAGATCAAGTTAAATTTGTGATTTGTAGTTTGAATGATTATCAATGGGCAAGGGAATACATTAAAAATCATGATTTAGATAAAAAATGCTCGATTTTGTTTAGCCCAAGCTATAATCAAATGAATTTAAAAGTTTTAGCAGATAAGATACTAGAAGATAATCTTCCAGTAAGATTGCAAGTTCAGCTCCACAAAATTATATGGGGAGATATTCGTGGTAAATAAAAAAGCGTTAGTTCTGTTTTCTGGCGGACTTGATTCAACTACTATGCTTGCCATGGTCAAGTCTGACGGATATGAGATTACTGCTCTCACCATTAATTATAATCAGCGTCATGTCTCAGAGATAGAGTTTAGTAAAAAATCTCTTTCACAATTACAAATTAATAAACAAATCATCTTTGATCTTGATCTGAGTAAGATTGGAGGATCAGCGCTGACAGATGATATTCCTGTACCTATTGATTCAAATGACAATATACCAACTACATATGTTCCAGCTAGAAATACAATTTTTCTTTCCTTAGCATCATCATTTGCTGAGAGGCTAAATATATCGGATATCTTTATTGGTGCTAATATTATTGACTATTCTGGCTATCCTGATTGTCGCCCGGAATTTATAAAGTCATTCGAGAAAACAATCAACCTTGGAACAAAATTAGGAGTAGAAGGAAGTCATTTTAGGATTCATACGCCGCTAATTAAGATGACTAAAGCTGAGATAATTAAGAAAGGTCATAGTCTAGGAGTTGATTATTCACTGACACTATCTTGTTATAACCCAACTGATAGTGGTTTAGCATGTGGCAAGTGTGATTCCTGCAAGTTCAGAAAAGACGGGTTTAAAGATGCCGGTCTCCCAGACCCCACAAAATATAAATAACAATATAATTATTAACGTTTATATTATTATTTGCTAATATATGAATCTAGGCTATTATATGAATTAATATGGAATCAACTTTAATAAGCTTACTTTTCTATACATCATTACTAGGTTTAGTAATGGGTTATGTTGTCAATAAGACTAATTTTTGCACAATGGGCGCTGTATCAGATTTAGTCAATATCGGAGACTCATCAAGACTGAAATCATGGATGTTAGCAGCGATCGTAGCAGTGATTGGAGTAAATTTATCTCAAATGTTTGGATTATTTGATGTCTCTGAATCAAGAATACCCTACACAAATTCACTTTTTTTCTGGCCACGTTACGTATTGGGTGGATTATTGTTTGGCATTGGTATGACTTATGCAAGTGGATGTGGTAATAAAGTTCTTATTAGACTGGGAGGAGGCAATCTCAAGTCTCTTTTTGTATTAATTACTGCTGGTGCAATGGCATATTTAATGACACGAACTGATTTTTACGGAATAGTTTTTCATAGTTGGATGCAACCAATAAGCCCTGATTTAGCATCTTTTGGAATAAATGATCAGTCTTTGCCATCAATACTTAACTTTATTATTCCTATAGTAGAATCAAATACCTTCAGTATAATATTTGGACTAGTCATTCCTATTGTATTAATGATTTATTTTTTTGCTGATGGTAAATTTAATAACTTTGATCATATTTTATCTGGTTTTGTTGTTGGTATAGTTGTTACATTGGCATGGTTTTTAACTGGAGGCTCAATGGGCCAAGAATGGATAGAAACTAATAATTTTCTTGATAACCCTTATCCTAGTGTAGGAGTACAGTCTTTTACATTTATCAACCCGATGGCTGAAACAATGATCTATGTTGGTAGTGCAGCAGATTCCTATTACCTAACTTTTGGTGTAACAGCTCTTATTTCCGTAATTATTGGTTCATTCATATATGCAATGATCTCTAAAAGTTTTAGAATTGAGTGGTTTGTTTCTTCAAATGATTTTCTGAGGCATTTATTTGGCGCTGTTTTGATCGGCATAGGTGGAGTTCTCTCTCTTGGATGCACCATAGGTCAAGGGGTAACAGGAATATCAACTCTTGCACTAGGGTCTTTTATAACTTTAGCATCTATACTACTTGGTGCTGTTATAACGATGAAAATAGAGTATTATAATGCAGTATATGAAGAATGTTCATTTATTGATAGTTTATTTGCATCACTTGCAGATATAAAATTAATACCTGAAAAATTTAGAAGATTAGATAAGATATAAAATTTGGGGCGTTAGCTCAGTTGGTAGAGCAGTGGCCTTTTAAGCCATTTGTCACAGGTTCGAATCCTGTACGCCCTATAAAAAATATGTTTAAAAAACTACTTTTTGCAATTTATTTTATTCCACTGTTTTCATTTTCACAGACAGTCTCTATTAATGATGAATTTGGTAATAAACTTAATGCAAATTATATTAATAATGATTCCTCAAAAACAATTGTTGTGATTTTGCATGGCACTAGAGGACATAAAAAACTTGAACTCATTCAAACTCTTTCGGAAAGATTTTCAGATAGTAATATAGATACACTATCAATGAATTTAAGCTATGGTATTACAAATAGAAATGATGATTTTCTCCCATGTAATATAACCCACGATCATCTCAATAGTCATTCAATTAGCGAAATTAAGCTATGGTTTAATTTTATTAAACAAAAGAATAAATATGAGAAAATTATATTACTTGGGCATTCAAGGGGTGGGTTAAATATGGCTCAGTTTTATAGTAGTCTCTCAGATGATAATAAAAAAATTATATCTAAGGTCATTATGTTAGCTCCAATTTCAGACGAATACTTAGATATCATTGAGAGGATTAAAAATGATTCTCTTATACAAAAAATTAAAAATAATAGTATAGGTGATGATCAAGTAATAAAAATAGACTTTATGAGCTGTAATAATGCTGAGGTAAAATACGTAACATACAAGGATTATACTCATATTACTAATACAGATATTGGTAGTAGAGGAAGCTTAATTGGATTATTGAATAGCTTTTCAGTTAGGACTTTAATAGTAACTGCTTCTGATGATGATATAACACCTAATACTTATGAAAGAGTCTCGTCAATTGATAATAGATACATTAATGTTGTACAAATTGACGATGCAGATCATTTTTTCAGAGATTTATATTTTGATGATATGTTTGATACTATCTTAGAATTTATTCAATAGTAAAAGGATCAGAACTCGAATCATTTGGCTGTATGTTTAAACTTCTGTTTATAGTAGTGTCTGTTTTGGGACCAATAGTAATCTCAGATGATGAACTTTCAAACATTCTTCTATTTACTTTAATAGTAGCAAATCTATCCTGTTTATCAAAATTGAGCAATATAAAGTCACTTCTTACAATCGATATCTCTGACCATCCTTCATCTCTCATACTAACTCTATAAAACTCTACAACATCATCAGCAGAAGTTTCATGTATCAGATAAAGCACTCCAGTAAATCTCTCTCCTTCGCCAAAGATTATGGTCTTATCCGTTAGATATTTTGCGTCATCAGGAATAGGTATTGATATCTGTAGTCTCTTATTTACACTGATATCTTTAATTTCTGAGCTAGAAGCTTCATCATCCCCTGATTGCATAAGATTATTGATAGAAGCACAAGACGAGATTAGTACTGATATTATGATTAATGAGCTAATTTTTTTTAGAGAAACCATAATGTTCATGGCTTTATTGTACCTATTTTCTAGATCCAGGGCCATTAATTTCTAACCCATTACTCATGTATGTAATGAAATACTCAAGATTCCTATATTCCTCACCTTGAGCTTTATATGGTTTAGCCCTTACTCTATTTAAACAGCCTGCAAACCTCTCATGGAGTGTTACGAGTCTTCCCGCGCTTGATCTATATACTGGGAAATGTGTCGTATGCCCAATAGCAGGACTAGGTATATCAGCCCTTAGTTTTGTACCTGTTTGATAAACATGACAATCTGCACATGAAAAATTTAATTGTCCTACTTTTGTAAAATACATTTTTTTACCATTCTCATATGCTTTCATTGCTTTTTCATCATTTGGTATCTCTAGTTCAATCTTGTTGCCATTAGATGTATATGCCATATATGCAGAGATATCTGCCATTGGCCCGCCTTTGTAATAGCTATATGGTTTTTCACTATTTTTGATTCTGCACTCATTTATAGCTAGTTCGAGAGTAACTACTTCCCCTCTGTCTTCATCAAAATAAGGATAGTTTTGTCTAATACCAATTCCTTCATTCTCAAAACATGATGCGTAATTGTTACCATTCTTAAATGGTGTATTAAATAATTCTTCTCCTTGCTCTATGTTGATTTCATATGGAGGAAAATCCTCAATCGATTCCCATTGTTCTCTTGATGATAAATCAATAGAGTAGACTCCGTTTTTATAATCACTATATTCGGTATCAGGGAACCTATCTTTAAAGTATTCCCAAAACCTCTCTTGATCATCTTCTGGAGATGCTCCCACATTGAATGTTGCCAGAAGAATTATTAAACCAAACAGTCGCATTATAAGTTATTTAACCTCAACAGATTTACTATCTTGATTACCTTTATTGTCTCTCCATGTTAATTCAACTTTATCCCCTTTAGATCCGTTGTAAGCAAAAGTTAAGTAGGGATTTTTCGAGACTGCGGGACCCCAGTGAACAACAATGACTTCGCTACCATTTGCTTTTCCAGATATCTCTTGAATGAAATGCGCTGGTATATTGTCTCCTGTTTTTTTATCTTTTCTTTTACCGGTTTCCATCGGGTGTTTCATTAGTGCTTTAACAGTAACTACTCCATTGCTTTCTTTTGCTCTAATTTTAATAGTACTCATGATTAACCTCCACATCCTCCTATAGTTACTTTAACCTCTTTAGAGGCTGTATAAACTTTACCATCACTTTTGACAGCTGCTATAACATTTGATGTTTTACCCATCTTCACTCTTGTGCCAATTGATGGAACAGCCTTCGAAGTAAGATTATAACCACTTGACAATGGTTGAGGATTATTTTCAATAAACAACATTATCGATTCAACATTTTTTAATGATGTTTTAATGTTTATTGGCACTATAGCTCCATTCTCAGCAATGTCAGGTGCTTTTAATTTTACTTTTGTAGTCTCAGTTGTGTCATTATGACCATAAACGCTTTTGATGGATTCACCTAAATCCGTTATATCAAAAGATTTTTTTGGCCATGCCGCGAAGGTCTTTTTAGGCGTGACTAACAGACTAGTTGTCGTTGCTAAAACGGCAGCGGTTAAAAATGATTTTTTAAGAAAATTTCTTCTATTCATAGGTAATACCTCATAATGTGTAAAGATAATCAATTATCTTTTCAATTTCCTCTTTCGTGATTACGCCGTGTTTTCCAAATGGCGGCATGAACGAAGAAGGGTTTTTTGCAGTTGGATCCCATATCTGGTCAAACAGGTCATCTCTTTTGGGAAACCTAGCTTTCATTGCTACTAAAGGCGGCCCATTGTTTCCTGCTAATTCACCATCCTCTATCATATGGCAGGCAAGACAATTACCTTTTTTCCTATCAAATGCTAGCTTTTTGCCCTCAGCTATATTATCGGCAACAACTGGATTAGCGCAAATTAAGAATGACAGAAAGATGTATTTAATTTTAGTAACCATATATTATACTTTAAATTAACATCATTATAGTACTCATTGAGAAATAAAAAAACTACTTTAATTACATGTTTTTTCGCCGAAAATAGGCTCAAGTGGGCGATTATAAGTACATAAAATTCGTCTTTTCTTGTCATTGAGAGTTGTTAATTGCGCAGCATTTAGTTTATTTGACCTCGATGCATTTTGAAGTACCTCAATAGCCAAACGATAATTTCCTATTATCACATAGTATTCTGCAAGATTGATATTTGAGTTAAATACATCATTATTTTGAGAGAAAGCCTTTGACAAAGTCCTGTAAAAAATTGGATTAAGCGAGTGACTTTTTGATACCGAACTAAGTAATTTAACTACTCTGGTAGGATTTTGATTATTGTCAACCATTACTTCAGAAATAATAAGTGGTAAATTTTTATTCAATGGATGCAGTGTTAATAGCTTCTCAAGAGTGATAATTGCCTCATCAACTTTACCAAGATTAAGTAAGTTATCAGCATATAGAACAGCAATATAAATATTGCCAGAGTTTACTAGATATTCATCTTTAATCACATTTATTGATTTTTGATAGTCAGATTTTTTATTGTACAAAAGACCAATCCTATGTTTATTGACAATAGAATTCGATCTTATATTTTTTAGTTGTCTATTAATATCTTTAACATACTTAACGTATAAAATATTCTTTATAAATTTATAATCATCAGTTGTATTAATTATTTTTGAGTCATTTACATTTGTTCTATTTTTTATATTTGCAATCCTTTCTTCAAACATTGGATGAGTTGAGAGGTAAGATAAGCTTCTCTGAACATCACCAGTTGCATTCATCATTTCACTAAAAAAATCAGAAAATGCCGAAGTCTTGAATGGACTACTTTTAATAATCTCAATAGCTAAATTATCTGCTTCTACTTCATTAGATCGAATAAGGTTAATGTTTTGTTGCATTGAAATTCCCAATCCAGTCTGAATTGCAGCCATAGAAGCTTGTGCATTACCAGTAAACATGCCCGCTAAGATTCCAATCCACATTGGTATGCTGTTGCTTGTAGAATTTGCTAGCATTTCAGCAATATGCCGAAGGTTAACATGAGAAATTTCATGAGCAAGAACTGAAGCTAGTTGAGCTTCATTCTTACTAAGTAAAACCAAACCACTATTGATACCAATATAGCCACCAGGTAATGCAAAAGCGTTTATATCATCAGTATCAACAATAAAAAATTTGTATTTACGTTTTTCATCTAAAAGATTTCTAGACAAAAGATTGCCTAAGTAATTTATGTATGACACCACAAGCGGATCATTTATAATATAGTTTCCGTTTTGAAGACTCTGATAACTCATAAATCCTATGATTTCTTCATTTGAAATTGGTAATACTTCACTATATGGATCGCCAAGTTGAGGCAATGGGTCCGAGTGAACCTTTGATGGATTTGAGATAAATACAATTATCATCAAAAAAATTCTTGAATATTTTTTAATAATAAATACCATAAATATATATTTAATTATCGTTTAATATTAACAGTATAACTTATATATTCAGGAGTTTTTATGTCAGATTTTGATAAAGAATTGGATACGAGTGGTTTAAATTGTCCACTACCTATAATAAAAGCAAAGAAAGAAATTAATACCATGGATTCTGGGCAAGTGTTATACGTTATTTCTACAGACCCTGGTGCTGTTAAAGACTTTGAATCATTTGCAAATCAAACTGGGAATGAATTACTTAGTTCAGAAGAAAAGGGTGATAAATTTCATTTCCTTCTCAAAAAATCTTAGATAATCTTGAGAGTTACTCTATTCGTATTGTCTGCAATTGGTTTTGCATCCATTATTTTTTTACTTTTTTCTATCTTTACACTTAAAAATATCATTAATCCTAACAAGGATTTAATCAAAAACAATTACTATGCTGTTGTAATTTTATCAGGCAATCCGGATAGAGCTTCAGTAGCAGCAAAGATGTATTTTAGTAAGAATGCAGAAGTAATTTTAGTAAGCAATGAGGATTCTACTGTAAAAAACTATCATACAGGAGGTTTAACTCCTGTTCATAAGATATACCTCAATTCACTTCTATCAAATAATATCAAACGAGAAAATATTTTACTTTTTGGTAATAACAGGAGCACATATGATGAAGTGAGAGAGTTACAGAAGATTAAGGCTATCAAATACAGAAAAATTTTAATAGTTACAGACAAATATCATCACTATAGAGTCAGAATGCTTCTCAAGCATTTTGATATTTCTCAAAATGTTGACCTATATCCTATGAGCCCCAGTCTTGACGTATCTGATAAAAAAATTATGCAAAGTATTATCTTAGAATATTTTAAAATTATTCTTTTTTACTTTTTTGATGATTATGATAATTTTATCAGTCCAATTCATGACAGGTGAAAAAATAGCAATACATTAAAAAAATACACATATATAATGATGATACATAAAAAAAAATGTATCATGTACATGGGTTAAATAGATGAAATTAAGCGGATCAGAAATTATTATACAGGCGCTCAAAAAAGAGGGTGTAGAATACATATTTGGCTATCCAGGTGGAGCAGTTCTTCATATTTATGATGCGCTATTTAAAGAGAAAAATATTAAGCATGTTTTAGTAAGACATGAGCAAGGAGCTACCCATGCTGCAGATGGCTATGCACGTGCATGTGGTAGACCTGGAGTTGTTCTTGTAACTTCAGGACCAGGGATAACTAATTGTGTAACAGGTATGGCGACTGCCCACATGGATTCAATACCGATGATAGTTATTTCGGGTCAAGTATCACGGCAATATGTTGGAAGTGATGCATTTCAAGAAGCTGATGCAACTGGAATAACTAGACCAATAACTAAACATAATTTTCTAATCGATAAAAGAGAGTCTATAGCAGAGGTATTCAAGAAAGCATTTGAAATTGCAACAACAGGTAGACCGGGACCTGTATTGATCGATATTCCCAAAGATTTGACAGACCCAAATATCAAAATTGATTTTAAATATCCGAGCAAAGTAAAAATACGTTCATATAAACCTAAGAAAAATGATAAACAAGAAAAAATCGATCAAGCTGCAAAAATTTTGTGTTCAGCTAAAAAACCAATGATTTATACTGGTGGTGGTATTATATTAGGAAATGCACACAAACATCTGTATAAGATGGTTAAAAAACTTAACTATCCGATCACTAATACGTTAATGGGTTTGGGAGGATTTCCAGCGACGGATGCTCAGTTTTTAGGGATGCTAGGTATGCATGGCACCTATGAAGCAAATATGGCAATGCATGATTGTGACGTACTCCTTGCAGTTGGAGCAAGATTTGATGATCGTGTAACAGGTGATACATCTAAATTCTGTCCTAATGCAAAAATAATTCATATAGACGTAGACCCATCATCAATCTCAAAAATAATTGAAGTTGATCTCTCTCTTGTTGGTGAAACATCATTGATATTGAAAAGTCTATCTAAAGCAATAGAACTCCATTCAAAAAAAATTAGTAAGACAGCTATTAAAAAATGGTGGAAACAAATTGAGAAATGGCGTGATAAAAAATGTCTTAAATATAAAAAATCAAAAACAATTATTAAGCCTCAGGAAGTTATAGAAACACTTTACGATATCACGAAAGGTAATGCCTTCGTAACATCTGACGTAGGACAACATCAAATGTGGGCAGCTCAGTATTACAAATTTGATAAACCTAATCGTTGGATAAATTCTGGCGGACTAGGGACTATGGGATTTGGGTTACCTGCAGCAATGGGAGCAAAGCTTGCATTTCCAAAATCCGAGGTTGTGTGTGTCACTGGTGAGGCGAGCATACTCATGTGCATTCAAGAGCTTGCAACATGTCTTCAGTATATGTTGCCAATAAAGATTGTTAATTTAAATAATAGGTATATGGGGATGGTGAGACAATGGCAAGAATTTTTTTATGAGGGCAGATATGCTATGTCCTATATGGAGGCGTTACCTGATTTTTGTAAGTTATCGAGTAGCTTTGGACATGTAGGGATACAGATTGATAAACCATCAGAGCTCAGAACAAAATTAAATGAGGCGATGAAAATTAAAAATAGACTAGTATTTATTGATGTAATAACCGATCAGGAGGAAAATGTTTATCCTATGATTAAAAGCGGCAAAGCACATAATGAAATGCATTTATCACCTACAAATGAGGATACAGAGTTAGCATAATGGACGAAAAAAGGTACATATTATCTCTTTTGGTAGAAAATGAATTTGGATCATTATCGAGAATTTCGGGTTTATTCTCTGCAAGAGGTTATAATATTCACTGCCTAAATGTTGCTCCAACCGACGATGAATCTATATCACGAATGACTATTGTAACCATGTGTAATGAACAAAAAATCAATCAACTAATGAGGCAGCTTGATAAATTAGTTGATGTAGTGAATGTTCAAGACTTAACACAGGAAACGCACATAGAGAGAGAAATGCTATTACTTAAGCTGAAGTGTAATAAAAATCAAAGAGAAGAGTTAAAGAGATTAGTCGATATTTTTAGAGCGAGAATCATTGATGTAACAGATGCTACATATACTATAGAATTAACAGGAGCAACTGAGAAAATATTAGCTTTTATTAATTCTATTGGTAAAATTAGGATAGTTGAAATGGTCAGATCTGGAGCACTCGGGATAAGCAGAGGTAATCAAGGTCTAGAGGCTAAATAAGGGGATCAAATGAAAGTATATTACGATAAAGATGCAGACATTAACATCATTAAAAAACTAAATGTATCAATAATAGGTTACGGCTCGCAAGGACATGCTCATGCACTGAACTTGAAAGATTCAGGTGTAAATGTAACAGTTGGTTTAAGAGCGAATTCACAAAATGCTGCACGTGCGGAAGCTGAAGGTCTAAATGTATTAGAAATATCTGAGGCAGTAAATAGTGCAGATATCGTGATGATTTTAGCACCGGATGAATATCAAGCTGACTTATACAAAGAGTCTATTAAGCCATATTTAAAAGATAATGCTAAACTAGCTTTTGCTCATGGATTTAATATTCACTATAACCAAATAATACCTGATAAGAATGTAGATGTTTTTATGGTTGCTCCTAAAAGCCCAGGACATCTAGTCAGATCGACTTATTTAAATGGTAAAGGGGTCCCTACTTTAATCGCTATCAAAAGTGATACATCTGGTAATACTAAAGAAACCGCACTAGCTTATGCATCTGCAATAGGCGGAGGGAGAGCCGGAATAATTGAGACTACTTTCAAGGAAGAAACCGAAACAGATTTATTTGGTGAACAAGCTGTTTTATGCGGCGGTGTTACTGCGTTAGTAAAAGCTGGTTTTGAAACACTAGTTGATGCTGGCTATGCGCCAGAAATGGCTTATTTTGAGTGTCTAAATGAATTAAAACTAATTGTAGATTTAATGTATGAAGGAGGAATGACAGAGATGCGTTATTCTATTTCTAACACTGCAGAGTATGGAGATCTTACCAAAGGACCATATCTAATCGATGATCATGTGAGAGAGAAAATGAAAGATGTTTTAAAAGATGTTCAAAATGGTAAGTTTGCAGATGAATTTGTTAATGAAATAAAAAGTGGTTCAAAAAATTTCGATCAACTCCGAAAACAAGGATCGGAGCATTTAATTGAAGAGACTGGCAAGAAGCTTCGAGACATGATGTCGTGGATGAAAGATAAAAAACTAGTTGATGAAAAAATAAAATAATGAATAAGAATAATCATCGCATACCAGGAGTTTTTCTATTACCTAATATTATAACAACGGCTGCTCTTTTTAGTGGTTTTTATTCTATAGTCTCGTCAATAAATGGAAATTATACTTATGCAGTTATAGCGATTTTAATCGCGATGATTCTAGATGGTTTAGACGGTAGAATAGCGAGATTAACAAATACCCAAACTGAGTTTGGCGCATATTATGATAGTCTTTCTGATTTATTATGTTTTGGTGTTGCTCCAGCTGTTTTCATATATATATGGAGTTTATCATCCTTTAATGATTATGGTTGGCACTGGTCTAAGATAGCATGGATAGTATCTTTCATTTATACAGCAAGTGTTGCATTAAGATTAGCAAGATTTAATTCTAAATTACATGTTCAAGATAAGAAATATTTTCTAGGACTTGCTAGTCCTGCATCTGCTGCAGTAATAATTTGTTATGCTTGGGTTATCATAGACACAGGATTGAATGTTGAATCTTTTAAATGGCTAAGTTTAATTTTATTGATATTTTTATCTACCTTAATGGTAACTAATATAACCTACTATAGCTTCAAAGATATTGACCTAAGACAGAAGGTTCCTCATATTTCTTTGTTCGTAATTGCTATAGTCCTATCATTTATTTCTTTTGATCCACCGCTTGTTTTATTATCATTTTTTTCAATCTATGCGCTTTCTGGACCATCACTTTTTTTATTACGCCTGTTCCGTAAGAGAAGCATGAACACAAGAGAAAGACGTTCAGAACAATAAAATACTTGCAAATAAAATGATTTGATATAGTCTTTACTTATGACTTTTGGACATACCCATTATAAAAACTCATTACTTTCAGTACTCCTAAAACTGAGCTAACCAGCTCATCTTTTACAATTTATTACTAAGATGAACAAAAATAATTTAATAATTTTTGATACTACACTGAGAGATGGAGAGCAGAGCCCGGGAGCTTCAATGGATATGCACGAAAAATTACAGATAGCTCATACACTAGAAGAGCTAAATGTTGATGTAATTGAGGCAGGATTTCCTATAGCAAGCGCAGGAGATTTCGAATCTGTATCAGAAATTGCTAATTCGATTAAACAGTCTTCTGTTTGTGCTCTTGCAAGAGCTCTTGACAAAGATATTGATAGAGCTGCTGAGGCACTTAAAAATTCTTCAAAACCAAGGATACACACATTTATTGCAACATCACCTATTCATATGGAAAAAAAACTTAGGATGTCTCCTAATGAAGTAATTACTTCAGCGACAAATGCTATTAATCTAGCAAAGAAATTTACAGATGATGTTGAATTTTCTCCAGAAGATGCAGGTAGATCTGAATTCGATTTCCTTTGCGAGGTTATAGAGGCTGCTATAGATTCGGGTGCTAGAACTATCAATATACCTGATACGGTAGGGTATAATATGCCTCATCAATTTGGGTTATTAATAAATTCATTAATAAAAAAAGTTAGTAATTCAGATAAAGCTATATTTTCTGTGCATTGTCACAATGACCTTGGTTTAGCTGTAGCGAATTCTCTTTCTGCAGTGTTAAATGGTGCAAGACAGATTGAATGCACAATAAATGGCCTTGGAGAGCGGGCTGGTAATGCTGCACTTGAAGAAATTGTGATGACAGTTAAAACTAGACGAGATATCTTCGATTGTAATACAAATATAGACTCAACAAAGATTATGAAAGCATCTAGATTAGTATCAGGAATTACGGGATTTCCAGTACAACCTAATAAAGCTATTGTAGGTAAAAATGCTTTTGCGCATGAGTCTGGCATCCATCAAGATGGAGTCATTAAATCTAGAGAGACTTATGAAATAATGAGAGCAGAGGATATTGGGCTTGTTAGTAATAAACTTGTTCTAGGAAAACACTCTGGCAGAAATGCATTTAAGCAAAAAGTTATTGATTTAAATATTTATCCAAAGAACACTCAGGAATTTGATGAGTTATTCTACAGATTTAAGAATTTAGCCGATAAGAAGCATGAAATTTTTGATGAGGACATTATACAATTAGCAACTAATATTGAGTTTAAAGCTCATAATATTTCTTTCAAATACATGAGTGTTATTTCTGAGACTGGAAAAAAACCATCAGCTAACATCACTTTAGAAATAAATGGCGAACAAAAAAGCGCAAAATCTTCAGGAGATGGAGCTGTTGATGCTGCTTATAATGCAATTGAGAAAATTGTAAATAGCAAGACCGAATTACAATTATATTCTGTTAATAATATTACATCTGGTACAGATGCTCAGGGCGAAGTTACAGTAAGAATTAAAAAAGATAATAGCATTTATAATGGTCATGGTGCAGATACGGATATTGTTAAAGCATCAGTTTTAGCGCTCATCAATGCGCTAAATAAATATATTCAAAATCCTAATCTTGAGATGTCAAAAAAAAGAGGAGTTTGAATTGTCTAATAATCAGAAATATCTCAAAGAAATGGGCTTAGATGTTGAATGGTATTTCACTAAAAATAATAAAAACTATCGAAAAACATTAACTAATTTAGGAGATATATCATCACTAAGAAAAAAAGTGTTGCACTGTAAAATTTGTAATCTCAGTTCAACTAGAAAAAACTCTGTATTTGGTGAAGGAAATCTCGAGTCAGATATAATGATAATTGGAGAAGCACCCGGTAGAGAAGAGGATGAATCGGGTACTCCATTCGTAGGAAGGGCAGGAAAGTTACTCGATGAAATTTTATTTTATCTTGGACTAGATAGAAATAAAATTTTTATTACTAATACTGTTAAATGTCGGCCACCGGAAAATCGTAATCCTGTAAACGAAGAAATATCAGCTTGTAAAAACTACCTAAAGCAGCAGATAGCTCAAATCAAACCTAAACTTTTAATTCTCTTGGGAAAAGTCGCGGCGAATAGCATCTTACATAAAGATATGTCTATGAGCGATATGAGGAGGAGAATATTCGATAAAAATGAGTACGACTTACCAATATTTGTGTTGTATCACCCCGCATTCATACTACGTAGTCCATTACAAAAAAAGAATTTATGGGAAGACATTCAATTTCTGGAGAATTATATAGAAAATGGCAACAGCACCTCTTGACGTAATTAATGTTAGAGAGATTAATACCTCTGACATTTATGACATTTATAAAATAGAATCATCAACTTACGAATATCCATGGTCTCTATCAATTTTTAGAGATTGTGTTGAGAAAGGATACGATTGTTTTTTAGCAACTAGTGGCAAGAACGTCATTGGATATATAATTTCTAAAATTACTCCGTTGGAAAGCCATATCCTTAATCTGACAATAAGAAGTGACTATAGACGGTTAGGAGTAGCATCAAACTTTCTTGATTTTGTAATTAATAAAGCAATTCTATCAAAGAGCAAATCAATTCTTTTGGAGGCAAAAATTTCAAATCATGCAGCGAAAAATCTCTATATTAAATTTGGATTCAGAATCATAGGTCTAAGAAAGGATTATTATAGAGTGCTAAACGGAAGAGAAGATGCGATTATTTTCAAAAAATTTCTGGATTAATCTTCTTCTGGAGTTTTAGCAGTTATTGATAATGCTTTAAGTGACTGGTTATTTAGTTATTTTGGAATTACTAGTGGACTTGTACTTAGCGGCTCAATTATAGCAATCTTGTTTGCATATGTAGTAAGATTTTTATTTTTAGGGTTGGGTCAAATTGAGTCTAGCCTAGAGAAAATCTCACCCACAATGGATATGGCTTTTAGGAGTCTAGGAAATAGAAAATCTGAAATATTATTCAATCTACATTTACCGATGCTTAAGGGTGGTATTTTGGTTGCGGGAATACTAGTCTTCGTCGACTGCATGAAAGAATTACCAGCAACATTAATTTTAAGACCTTTTAATTTCGATACTTTAGCAATTAATGTCTACCAATATGCATCTGATGAGATGCTTGGAGAGGCCGCTACAGGCTCCTTAATAATAGTTACGATAGGTTTATTACCAGTTATAATACTAAGTAAGTTAATAACTAATTCAAGAAAATTATCACGATAACAAAAATGGTTACACCAAAAACGCTAAAAGTAGACAAGATTTACTGTGAATATGAAAAAAGAATCGTAGTTTCGGACGTAACATT
>ENA-OSEY01000465-OSEY01000465.1-marine-metagenome-genome-assembly--contig:-NODE-465-length-29870-cov-3.954150_pt1 | contig 29870 bp, 26 predicted proteins | sample MGYA00248465_ERZ534230 | MGnify/ENA primary metagenome ERZ534230 (study PRJEB26409, sample SAMN06344110) | marine metagenome | isolation source: Sea water from surface | place: Atlantic Ocean:Southern...
ATTGTCAAACAAAAAAAATGTTGAAGAAATTGAAAAAAAATACATTAAAGGTTTGAGATTTAAATATGTAGAAAAAATGATTGAAGTCATCAATTTTTCACTTGAAAAATAATTAAATTAAAAAATTGAATTATATAGTTACTATTGACGGTCCCTCTTCATCTGGAAAAAGTACGCTTGCTAAACTATTGGCAAAAAAATTATCAATATCACATATTGATTCAGGGTCAATCTACAGAGCTGTTACTCTATATGCTCTTGAAAATAAGTTTTTATCAAATAAAAAAATTTTGCTTGAAAAATTAGTTAACAGTTTGTCAAATTCTGATATATCATTAAAAGAAAATAGGGATGGAATTTTTAAAATGTATGTAAATAACGAAGATGTTGAAGATAAAATAAGAGGATCTAAGGTTTCAAAACATGTGAGTGAAGTAGCAAAGTATGAAGAAATCAGGGAGTTTGTTCTTAGGATTCAGAGAGACATTTCTAAAAATAAATCAATTGTAATGGATGGACGAGATATTGGTTCATTTGTCTTTCCTAATGCTGATGTTAAGTTTTACATTGATGCATCAATAAAAACTAGATCTGAAAGACGATATAATCAATTGAAAGAGAAGGAAAAGCATTTATCAATCAGAGAAGTTGAGAATGATTTATTAAATAGAGACAATATTGATAAAACGAGAAAAAAATCACCTCTAATTATTCCTAAAAATTCACTTATAATTAATAATGTAAACAGAACAATTGATGATGTTTTAAACCAAATGCTTGAATACACTAAAAGCATCATAAACAAAAAAATGCCCTAAGATTTGTTAAAAATAATTATTGATGTTAAATTCGCTTGCCTTTTAAGGGGTTTAGCAAATACTTAAAAGGTTTTAATTATAGTAACCTCTTCTACAATTACCCTTGGTTTGCAAAATTGTAGAATACAATAATAAGATATGAGTCCATCAAAAAAAGATGATGCTTCTAAATCATCAGAAACCAAAAAAAAATTAACATCTAAGAAAACAACAGCTGCTAAAAAAACAACAGCTGCTAAGAAAACCACAGCTGCTAAGAAAACCACAGCTGCTAAAAAAACAACAGCAGCTAAGAAAACCACAGCTGCTAAGAAAACCACAGCTGCTAAGAAAACTACAGCTGCTAAGAAAACTACGGCTGCTAAAAAAACCACAGCGACTAAGAAAACCACAGCTGTTGAAAAAGTTGTAGCTCCAAAAAAATTAGAATCTAAGAAAAAGTCTACAGAAAAGAAATCAAAAAAAATAATAGTCGAAGGGCCTGATGACTTTGATTGGTCAAAGTTTGAAGAAGGTATTGAGATAATTGAAGATACCAAAATTCAAGAGTTTGAGAAGTTGATTGATGAGAATTTTGTCGACACATATAACGAGAATGTAATTCAAGGTGTTGTTATAAACATAACAGAACGTGAGGCAATAATTGATATTAATGCTAAATCGGAGGGTGTAATTTCTTTAAATGAATTTAGGTATAACCCTGGTCTTAAGGTAGGTGATAAAGTGGAGGTTATTGTAGATATTCAAGAGGACAAGACTGGTCAACTTGTTTTATCACACAGAAAGGCAAGAACAATAAAGGCTTGGGAAAGAGTAATTGATGCTCACGACAAAGAAACTGTTGTTACTGGATTTGTAAAATGTAGAACCAAAGGAGGGATGATTGTCGATGTTTTTGGATTGGAGGCGTTTTTACCTGGTTCTCAAATTGATGTTAAGCCAATTCGTGATTATGATCAATATCTAAACAAAAACATGGAGTTTAGAATTGTTAAAATTAATCACGAGTTCAAGAATGTTGTAGTATCTCACAAAGCACTTATTGAAGCTGATATTGAAGAGCAGAAAAAAGAAATTATTTCTCAACTCGAAAAGGGTCAAGTTCTTGAAGGTATTGTAAAAAATATTACAACATATGGTGTTTTTGTTGACCTTGGTGGAGTTGATGGGTTAATTCATATTACAGACTTATCATGGAATAGAATTAATCATCCAACAGAAATATTGGAGTTAGATCAAAAGTTAAATGTTGTGATCTTAGATTTTGATGACGATAAATCTAGAATACAACTTGGTGTAAAACAGTTAACTGATCATCCATGGGAAAATCTTGATGCGAAGCTCAACGAGGGAGATAAAGTAAAAGGTAAAGTATCAGTTTTAGCAGATTATGGTGCATTCATAGAAATTGCTGAAGGTGTTGAGGGCTTAGTTCATGTTTCGGAAATGTCTTGGTCTACACATTTAAGATCAGCCCAAGACTTTGTTAATGTTGGAGATGAGGTAGAAGCTGTAATTCTCTCGATCGATAGAGATGAGAGAAAAATGTCATTAGGAATTAAACAGTTGACATCAGATCCTTGGACAGATATTACTAAAAAATACCCAACCAAGTCAAAACACAAAGGTAAGATAAGAAACTTCACAAATTTTGGAGTTTTTGTAGAACTTGAAGAGGGGATTGATGGTTTAGTCTATATTTCTGATTTATCTTGGACAAAAAAAGTAAAACACCCCTCTGAACTTTTCCAAATTGGAGATGAGATTGAGGTTGTTGTGCTTGAGCTTGATGTTGATGAACGAAAGCTAAGTTTAGGTCATAAGCAAACAACTAAAAACCCTTGGGATGAATATGAAAAAACATATGCTGTTGAAACTAATCATGAATTAAAAATTGATTCCTTAACAGATCGAGGAGCAACTATAGTTTTGACCAAAGATCTCTCAGCATTCGTTCCAAAAAAACACATGGTAAAGGAAGACGGTTCAATGTTAAAAAAGGGTGATGTTGTAAACTTTAGTGTTATTGAATGTAACAGTGAATACAAGAGAATTGTTGTATCGCATCTAGCAACCTATAGCAAGAGGAAAGAAATAATTAAAGTCAAAAAGGAAAAGGTAGATAAATCAACATTAGGTGATTTAGATGTTTTGGTAGACTTGAAAAAGAAAATGGATGACGAAATTTAAATATTTAAAATCTTGTTTGCAATCCAGTCTCCTAAATCACTCGTAGATACAAAGTTTTTTGGGGATAAATCTTTTGTTAATTGTCCTTTTTTAATGGATTCTTTTACAGCATAATCAATTAGTTCTGACTCCTTATTTAAACCAAGTTGCTTAAACATCATTGAGCTGGAAAGAATTGTTGCTATTGGATTTGCAATGTTTTTGCCAGCAGCTTCTGGATAAGACCCGTGAATTGGCTCAAAAACAGATGTTTTATCACCAATTGATGCAGATGGCATTAATCCAATCGAACCTGAAATTACTGATGCCTCATCTGTTAGTATGTCACCAAATAGATTACTTGTTATTAGAACATCGTACGTAGATGGATTTTGAATAAGCCTCATAGCAACTGCATCAACAAATTCGTAACTTACTACAACTTCAGGATATTTTAATTCCATTGCTTGTATAGTTTCCCTCCATAATCTTGAAGATTCCAAAACATTTGCCTTATCAACACAGCAAAGTTTCTTCTTTCTTTTCATCGAAAGATTAAAGCCAATTTTTGCTAATCTTTTAATTTCATCTCTTCTGTAATAACATGTATCGAAAGCGGAATTTTTGTCATCTGATCTACCTCTTTTTCCAAAATATATTCCACTAGTAAGTTCCCTAACAAAAACAATATCGGTTCCCTGAATCAACTCTTTTTTTAGTGGCGACTTATCAATTAATTCTTCAAAAGTAAATGTGGGTCGGATGTTAGCATAAAGACCTAATTTCTTTCGCATTGAAAGAAGTCCTTGTTCGGGTCTAATTTTGAGACTGGGATCATTATCAAATTTTGGATCGCCAATTGCTCCGAATAAAACAGCATCTGAATTTAAACATTTATCATGTGTTTCTTCGGGATAGGGGTTGCCAACTTTTTCAATTGCATTAGCTCCCACAATCCCTTCATCCCAAGTAATATTATGATTAAATTTTTTGGCTATAGAGTCACAAACCTTTACTGCTTCGCTGATGACCTCTGGTCCAATACCATCTCCTGATAATTTTGTAATTTTTAATTTCATTATATTACATTTAACATTTTTTCAGTTGCTTTTATTGCAGATACTGTTTGGTCAGAATCTAATCCTCTGGTAATAAACTCTTTATTGTCTGATTTTTTCCAAGTTATGAAGGTTTCACACAAAGCATCTGAGTTACTTCCTGGGGGTATTGTAACAGAGTAATCAATTAATAATGGAAGTTTTAAATCAATTTTTTTATACAATGTCTTTATCGCAGATATAAATGCATCAAATTGACCATCACCTGTACCATTTTCTTTATATATTGTTCCATGACAATCGACTTCTATCTTTGCAGACGGTTTATTATTTTTTTTATGTTTGAGGTAATAAGATCTAATAGTAATTTTCTTTTTTTGATGATCTGTCTTTAATACATCTGAAATAATGTATGGTAAATCATCAGCTGATACCTTTTCTTTTTTATCACCAAGCTCAATTACTCTAATAGTGACTTTCTTTATCTCATCATCGGATAAGTTCAATCCTAAATTCTCAATATTCTTCCTTATGTTAGCTTTCCCAGATGTTTTACCCAAAGCATATTTTCTTTTCCTTCCAAATCTTTCTGGAAGTAATTCGTTGTAATATAAATTGTTTTTTGTATCTCCGTCGGCATGAATTCCGGCCGTTTGAGTAAAAACATTTTCACCAATAATTGGTTTATTGGGAGGAATTCTAAACCCACTGAATGTTGATACCAACTTACTTACATTGTATAAATTCTTTTCATTAATATTTATTTTATAATTTTTTAAAAAATCGTTGTTGGCAGCAATAATACTTGCTAATGGAGTATTTCCAGCTCTCTCACCCATACCATTTATTGTTGAATGAATTCCATTACAGCCAGCCTTTATCGCCTCGAGTGTATTAGCAACGCTTAAGTCATAATCATTGTGTCCATGAAAATCAAAATGTAGGTTAGGAAACTCGGAACACAAATCATTAATGTATGAAAATGTCATTTGAGGGTTTAAAATACCCAAAGTATCAGGAAGCATAATTCTCCTAACACTAGTCTTACTTAGCATTTGGATAAATTCAAAAACATAATCAATTGAATTTTTCATTCCGTTACTCCAATCCTCTAAATAAATATTTGAGCTGATATTATGTTTATCACCTTGTTCGATAATTTCTTTTACATCATCAAAATGATTTTCTTTTGTTTTCCTTAACTGATGCTTTAGGTGGTTTAAAGACCCTTTTGCAAGAATATTTTGAACTTTTACACCACACTTTTTTAACCAATCTATTGAAACTCCTTTATCAATGAACGAAAGAACCTCGATTTTATTTATAAAATCATTATTATTTGCCCATTTAATAATGGACTTTACGGCATTAAATTCACCTGCGGAAACACGGGCTGATGCAACTTCAATTCGATCTACATTTAATTCTTTTAAAAGAAGTTTCGTAATGGTTAGTTTTTCACTTTCTGAAAATGACATTCCCGAGGTTTGTTCTCCATCCCTGAGGGTTGTATCCATTACTTCAATTTCTTTCATATTTATATTGGGCTATTTTTAGAAAATTCTATTATTGAATCCTTCATTTCTAATAAATAATCTATATCATCGAATCCATTCAACATATTATTTTTTTTGTATTCATTAATTTCAAAATTTTCTGAAAGTTCAATATCTACAATTGATACCTTTTGTTTTTTTAGATTAACATTAATATTTGTTTGAGGTTTTTCATGTACAGCCTGAAATATTTTTTCTAGAAATATTGGACTAATTTGAACAGGTAAAACACCAATATTTAAACAATTATTTCTAAAAATATCGGCAAAAAAACTAGAAATAACACATCTAAAACCATAATCATATATTGCCCATGCAGCATGTTCACGTGATGATCCTGACCCAAAATTTTTACCAGCAATTAAAATTTTTCCAGAATAAGATTTATTGTTTAGTACAAAGTTTTCCTTAATGTTGTTATTTTCATCGTATCTCCAATCTCTAAACAAATTATCTCCAAAACCTACCCTTTCTGTTGCTTTTAAAAATCTAGCAGGAATTATTTGGTCAGTATCAACATTTTCAATTGGTAAAGGTACTGCAGTACTAGTCAAATCAATAAATTTATCGTAACTCATTTTAAAATATTCTTGGGTCAGTAATTTTTCCAGTGATTGCTGCAGCTGCTGCAACAATAGGGCTGGCTAGGAGTGTCCTTGCGCCTGGACCTTGTCTTCCCTCAAAATTCCTGTTTGATGTGCTAACTACATATTTTCCACTTGGAATTTTATCTTCGTTCATTGCTAGGCATGCTGAACATCCAGGTTCTCTAATTTCAAAACCAGAATTGGTTAGTATGTCAAAAATACCTTCATTAATAATTTCATTATGTACATTGTGAGAGCCAGGAACTAGCCATGCAGTCACACTTGGGCATTTTTTCTTACCTTTAACGAAATTGGCAAATTGTCTAAAGTCCTCAATTCTTCCGTTTGTACAACTGCCCAAAAAAACATAATCAATTTTCTTTCCAATTAAATCATCTCCCTCTGAATAGTTCATGTAATTTAAAGATTTTAAAAATGTTTCTTTATTTACGTTCAGGTCTTTGGAATATGGAATTCCATCGCTAATTGAAGTACCCATTCCTGGATTAGTACCATAAGTTATCATTGGTTCAATTTTATCCCCTTCAAATACATATTCCCTATCAAAGGTGGCATCTTTTTCTGTTTTGAGACTATTCCAGTATTTTAATAGTTTTAAGAACGCATCACCCTTGGGTGTAAATTCTCTGTCTCTAATGTAATTTATTGTTTTTTTATCAGGAGCAATCATACCACCTCTAGCACCCATTTCTATGGATAAGTTACAAACTGTCATTCTGCCTTCCATACTCATTGCTTCGAAAACATCACCAGAATATTCAACAAAATGACCTGTTGCTCCCGATGTTGAAATTTTAGATATGATATAAAGTGCTACATCTTTTGGCGTGACATAATTGTTTAGTTTCCCATTTATTATTATTCTCATTTTCTTTGGCTTTGGTTGTAAAACACACTGAGTTGTCAAAACCATTTCGACTTCAGACGTTCCAATCCCAAATGCAATTGCTCCAAATGCACCATGAGTTGATGTATGTGAGTCACCACAAACAATGGTGGCGCCAGGTAATGTTATGCCATTTTCTGGCCCTATGACATGAACAATGCCATTTTTTTTATGTCCTAGTCCCCAGAAAGGAATTTTATGTTTTTTAGAGTTTAATTTTAAAGTTTGTAATTGCTTTGCTGATAGGGGATCCTTTATCGGTAAATTTTGATTTTTTGTTGGAGTGTTATGATCTGCTGTTGCAAACGTTTTATCAGGAAATAAAACATCAAGTTTACGATTTTGTAATCCCAAAAATGCAACAGGGCTTGTAACTTCATGAACTAGGTGCCTGTCGATGAATAGAACATCAGGTCCATTCTTTATCCTTTTAACGACGTGAGCATCCCAGACTTTATCAAATAATGTTTTAGACATAGTCTATACTAGTGCTTGTTTAATTATTTCAGGTAAATCCTGATCTTTAACTTCTTTGTTCATATCAGCAAATTTTAAAAAAACTTGGTAAACTTTATCTAATTCAATTTTGCTTAAATCAAAACCAATTTTTTTTGATCTATACGCAATTGCAGCTCTTCCACTTCTTGCAGTTAAGACAATGGATGATTCATTAACGCCAACATCATTTGGATCGATTATTTCGTATGTTTCTCTATTTTTAATTACGCCATCTTGATGAATTCCTGAGCTGTGTGAAAAAGCATTAGTTCCAACTATTGCTTTATTTGGCTGAACAGGCATTCCCATAATTTCTGATACCATTCTGCTTGTGCTGTAAAGTAACTTCGAATTAATTTTGGTATCATAACCAAGTTCACTGTGTTGTCTCATAACCATAACAACCTCTTCCAGGGAGGTATTACCGGCTCTTTCTCCAATTCCATTTATTGTGCACTCAATTTGCCTTGCACCACTTATTACTCCTTGGATTGAATTTGCAGTAGCTAAACCTAAATCATTGTGGCAATGACACGAAATAATTGCCTTATCAATATTTGTTACATTATTAATCAAATATTCAATTTTTTTTGCGTATTGGTTAGGAAGACAATAACCAGTGGTGTCTGGAATATTTAAAACTGTTGCACCTGCATTAATAACTTTTTCACAAATTTTTGCTAGGAAATCATTATCAGTCCTTCCAGCATCTTCTGCGTAAAATTCAACATCATCAACAAATTTTTTTGCATATTTTACTGCATTAACAGCCCTCTCAGAAATTGATTCTCTGTCCGAATTAAATTTGTATTTAATATGGCTATCAGATGTTCCAATACCAGTGTGTATTCTTGGCTTTTTTGCTTTTTTTAGTGCGCTTGCAGCAACTTCTATATCTTTTTTTACGGCTCTAGATAATCCACAAACTGATGAATTTTTTACAACCTTTGAAATTTCTTCTACTGATTTATAATCTCCTGGACTTGAAATTGGAAATCCAGCTTCAATTATGTCAACGCCTAATTCATCCAACCTTTCAGCGATTTCAATTTTCTTTTTTGTCTCCAGCTTGCAACCTGGGACTTGTTCGCCGTCTCTTAAAGTGGTATCAAAAATTTTAACCAGTTCTCTACTCATATCACAAGTAAGCCGATAAAAGTAAGAATAAAAATTTTTTAAATTTAAATTTTTGGAATGAATTCATCTGGTGGATCACACTTTAGCACCAATATTTCTTTATTTACAGGATGTTCAAACTCTATTTCTTTTGAATGTAAGCTAATACTTTTATCATGCAATGGTCTTTTTGCACCATATTTTATATCACCACGAATTGGTGTTCCGAGTTTAGAAAATTGTACCCTTATTTGGTGATGTCTTCCTGTAACAAGTAAAATATCCAATAGCAAGTAGTTTTTTAATGTTTTTATAATCTTGTATTCAAGAATTGCTTCTTTAGCATTTTTAGATATTTCATCAACAATAAAAGACTTATTTTTTTTTGAATTTTTTTTTAAAAAATTTCTTAAAACACCTTCTTTTTTAATATTTTTTTTCTCAACTAAGGCCAAATATTTTTTTTTGATCTTTCTTAGTCTGATTATTTCATTCATTCTAGAAAGACATTTACTTGTTTTAGCCATAATAACTAAACCACTGGTTGGTCTATCAATTCTATTAACCAAACCTAAAAAAACATTACCTTTTTTTTTATATCTTTTTTTTAGGTATTCTTTGCTGAATTCAAGTAAGCACTTATCACCTGATATGTCTGATTGAACTGGAACTGTTGGTTTTTTTCCGACTATTAGTAAATGATTATCCTCAAAAATTATGTTTTCCATGAGGTGTTAATACATTTCATCATTATTAGGAAAATTCAATTTTTTAATATCTGAAACATAGGACTTTACAGCATCTGAGATTTGCTTATTTAGGTTCAAATATCTTCGAATAAATCTAGGATTGAATTCAGTTGTTAAGCCTAAAAGGTCGTGCATAACCAAAACTTGACCATCTACATGATTACCAGCACCTATACCAATTACAGGGTAATTAACTTTTGAGCAAACTTTTTTTGCAAGATTCGATGGTATTTTCTCAAGAACAGTAGCAAAACACCCAATTTTTTCCAGAAGGAGTGCATCCGTAATTAATTGTTCTGCCTCATGCTTTTCTTTAGCTCTAACTGTGTAACTTCCAAATTTATATATTGATTGAGGAGTTAGCCCTAAATGACCCATAACAGGTATGCCAGCTTTAATTATTTTTGAGACAGAGTCTTTAATTTCACTGCCACCTTCCAATTTGACCGCATGAGCTCCTGATTCTTTCATAATCCTTATGGCTGACCTCAGTGCTAATTTTGAATCAGATTGATATGTACCAAATGGCAAATCAACAACAACTAAAGCTCTTTGGGCAGCTTTTACAACAGACTTTGCATGATAAATCATTTCATCTAGCGTAATTGGAACTGTTGTTTCATTACCCGCAATAACATTTGATGCAGAATCGCCTACAAGTATAACGTCAACATTTGATTGATCAATAATTTTTGCAAAAGTATAGTCATATGCTGTTAACATAGATATTTTCTCATTATTGTTTTTCATTTCCAATAATGTTCTTGTAGTAACTCTCTTGTAAACCATAATTGATGATAAGTCGTAAAAATAAATAAATAAAAAAATATAATTACTGCCAAAGTGTCACTAATTTTCAATGGCACAGGAATTGTTCTAGTAAGAAAAAAATAGAATTATGAGTAAAATAATTGGTATAGATTTAGGAACAACAAATTCATGTGTTTCTGTGATGGAGGGGAATGAACCTGTGGTAATTCCTAATGCAGAAGGAAAGAGAACAACACCCTCAGTAATTGGATTTGTTGACGGAGGTGAAATTAAAGTAGGGGATCCCGCAAAAAGACAAGCTGTTACAAACCCAACTAAAACAATTTCATCAATCAAACGATTCATGGGTAGTAAATTTTCAGAGTCAAAGGACGATGCAAAAAGATCACCCTACAAAGTAGTCAAAGGAGATAATGATACCTCAAGGGTAGATATTGACGGAAGATTGTATACGCCTCAAGAGCTTTCTGCTATGATTCTACAAAAAATGAAAAAAACTGCAGAAGATTATCTTGGTTCGTCTGTAAGTGAAGCGGTTGTAACTGTTCCAGCTTATTTCAATGATGCACAAAGACAAGCTACTAAAGAAGCTGGTGAAATTTCTGGCTTAAAAGTTCAAAGAATTATTAATGAACCAACGGCAGCGGCTTTGGCCTATGGTTTAGATAAGTCGGGTAAAGATCAAAAAATTGCAGTTTACGATTTGGGTGGAGGTACTTTTGATATTTCTATTTTAGAGCTTGGTGACGGAGTTTTCGAAGTATTATCAACAAACGGTGATACTAGGCTAGGTGGTGATGATTTTGATGATGCAATAATTCAATGGATGGCATTTGAGTATGAGGAAGAGGAAGGTGTTGATTTGAGAAAAGATCCCATGGCACTGCAAAGACTCAAAGAAGCTGCTGAAAAAGCTAAAATAGAACTTTCTTCATCTACTCAAACTGAAATTAATTTACCATATATTACAGCCACTGATTCAGGCCCAAAACACTTAGTAAAAACATTAACTAGGGCAAAATTTGAGCAATTGAGCTCAGAACTTGTCAAAAGGTCTATGGAACCTGTAAAAAAAGCATTGAAAGATGCATCTTTAGGCAAAAGTGATATTGATGAAGTTATACTTGTAGGAGGCTCAACGAGAATACCTGTCATACAAAACGAAGTAGAAAAGTTTTTTGGTAAAAAACCATCTAAAGGTGTTAATCCTGATGAGGTAGTAGCTGTTGGTGCAGCTATTCAAGGTGGAGTTCTTACAGGTGATGTTAAGGATGTTCTGCTTTTGGATGTCACTCCACTTTCATTAGGAATTGAAACAATGGGAGGAGTTATGACAAAACTTATAGAATCAAATACTACTATTCCTGCAAAAAAATCACAAATCTTCTCTACTGCAGCTGACAATCAACCCTCTGTTGAAATTCACGTATTACAGGGTGATAGGGCTATGTCCACAGACAATAAAACAATAGGAAGATTCCATTTAGATGGTATTCCACCTGCGCCCAGAGGGACTCCTCAAATTGAGGTTACCTTTGACATTGATGCAAACGGTTTGATACATGTTACTGCTCTTGACAAGGCTACTAACAAATCACAAGACATCAGAATTGAGGCATCTTCTGGTTTGACAGAGGATGAGATTGAAAAAATGAAACAAGAGGCAGAAGCAAACGCGGAATCTGATAAAAAGTTAAAAGAAGATGCAGATACTGTCAACAGTGCTGATGCAATGATTTTTCAAACTGAATCTCAACTTAAGGAACATGGTGATAAGTTACCTGATGAAAAAAAGAAGGCAATTGAAGATTCCTTAGAGGCTCTCAAAAAGTCGCATGAATCTAAAGATGTTGAGAAAATAAAATCAGATTTAGAAAAAATAAATGAGGCATGGAAAAATGCCTCAGAGGAACTTTATAAAGCTCAAGCAGAAACTCAAGCTAAAAATGAATCAAGTTCAAAGGCTGAAAAAAAATCATCAAAAAAGGATGATGATGATGTTCAGGATGTAGATTTTGAGGAGGTTAAATAATTTAAAATTTATCTAAATAATACTATTTTAAATTATAAATTTGCACCCAAAAATATAGTATGAAAAGTGTTATTACTTGTGATATGGAGGGTGTAATTGAAACCATCAACCCGGATGGAGAAAAATTATTTGGTTACTCCAAAGAGGAACTTGTTGGAAAAAAAAGAGTATCTCTATTTTCAGCAGGTGAAATTGTAATTCAAAATGTTGGTATGTGGTTGTCCCAAGCAAACAAAAAAGGCCAGTATTCCACCAAAACTTACTTCATTAATAAAAAAGGAAAAAAGTTTAACGCACAAATTAAGATAACTCCAACCTTTGCTAATGGAAAAAATAACCCTCAAACTGGTTATTGTGGTATTACTGTCCCAATTGAAGAGGAAGTAAAAATACCGATCAAGTTTTCAACAATTTTTATAAAGTGGGCTTTTGCAATAACTCGAGGTGGATTTACCAGTGCATCACTATTTCCAATTTTTGCTGTTGCAGCTTTTTTAGCTGGTGCAGGGGATAACCTTTTTAATCCACTTTCTTTGATCTTGTGTTCACTTGGAATTGTTTTTTTGCACGTCGCATCAAATCTATTTAATGATTATTATGATGTAAAAGATGGTACAGATGGCGCAAATACCGAATACTTTAATGCAGGTTTGAATTCAACAATGCTTGAGGGTGCTCAATTATCTGGAGGCAGTAGAGCAGTAGAATTAGGTCTAATCACGCATATTGGAACTCTTTCATTAGCAAGAAAAATGTTGATTGTAACTGTATTGGTAACATCTCTTTTATTCATTAATAGTTTTTACGTAACAGGTGAATTTTCAAATGCTCTTTATGCACTTGCAGTCGGCTTTTTGGGAGGTTTACTTGGATATTTTTATACTGCTAGACCATTAAGATTGGTATCAAGGAGAGGCTTGGGTGAATTAGCTATATTTCTATCGTTTGGACCGTTAATGACTCTTGGAGCTTTATTTGCAATTTCATCATCAACAATTGAACTTTTTTCTGATCAGTTTTATATTGCATTACTTCTAGGAATCCCTCATGGATTATTGACTACCAATATATTATACATAAACCAATATCCTGACACAATCAGTGATGCAAGTACTGGTAAAAATCATTTAATTGTAACTTTTGGAAAGAAAAACGCTCGTTGGGGATATTTATTTATATTATGCGCGGCTTTTATTTCCTCAATCTTATTAATTCCTTATTTAGAAAACAATATAAGTTCATTTAATAAAAATATTTTTATAATCGGAAACATTGTACTTTTCGCTTATGGGTTAATTGCTTTCATTAACTTGTACAAAAATTATGATAAAAGAGAACTTATTCACTCCAATCTCAAGACTATATACCTCCAAATTTTTTATGGTTTGTTCACTGTCGTTGTATTTAATCTATTTTTTATATAATGTTTATTGAAAACGTAAAAAATACCCAAAATGAGTGGTGGAGATATTTACTTGTTGGTCCTTTAGTAATTGTTGTTTTTTGGCAGTTTTTGGGTGCCATCCCATTACTGATTGGTATTTTTTCGGTCGCTGATTTAGACCAATTGCAAACCCTAAACGAATCAAACTTTTTAAATGCTTTTCCGAACTACAATGTTGGCTTAGCACTTTTTTGTATAACATTTTTAGTTGGCTTAATAGGAGTTTTTTTCACTATTAAAGTTATTCACAAACAAACAATTAAATCATTAACGACATCACGTGAAAGTATTGATTTTAAAAGAATATTTACTGGATTTTTTGTTATTGCAATTATCAACTCAATTGGTATGCTAGTTGCTTATTTGTATGATCCTAGTATGTACGAGTTTAACTTCAAGCTTGAATCTTTTATTTATCTTTTACTTATTGCTATTTTTTTATTGCCTTTTCAAACAAGTTTCGAGGAGTATTTTGTAAGAGGTTATCTTCTGCAGGGAATAGGAATTACAACTAAAAGTCGATTTCTTGCACTTTTAATTCCTACTTTTTTGTTTGCACTTTTACATTTAGCCAATCCTGAAGTTGATAAAATGGGGTATGGGTTTCTAGGTGCATATTTCATCATGGGACTAGTTTGGGGAGTATGTACACTAATGGATGATGGTTTGGAACTTGCTCTGGGAATGCATTATGGAAATAATTTTGTTGGAATTTTACTTATGACAGCAGATTGGACTGTCCTGCAGACAGATTCAGTATTAAAATATGTAGGCGAGCCAAATATGTCAATGATGTTTGTCACATCCATTCCTCTCCAAATTTTGATTCTTATTTATTTTTCTAAAAAATACAATTGGGTAAATTGGAGAGAAAAATTGTTTGGATCGGTACAATAATTTTTTATGAATAAGAACTCTATTTTTGGATGGGCATCATTTATACTAACTCTTTTGGGTATAGCTTTGATATTATTAGGCGTATTAAAGTATCCAGATTATGCAATTGGTTTTTCTGTTGTTGGTGTTGGTTTTATTGCTATTGGTTGGGCTTTCAACGCCCTCAAAGGAAGGATTTAAACCATGTCTTCTGGCTTCACCCAATCTTTAAATTGCTTCTTTGTTAAGTACCCGGATTTTATTGCCTCTTCCTCGAGTGTTGTTCCATTTTCATGGGCCTTATTTGCGATCTCTGCAGCCCTGTAGTAACCAATCTTTTTATTAAGTGCTGTTACAAGCATTAATGAGTTGTTGAGATGTTCTGCAATTTTTGTCTTGTTTGCCTTTAATCCACTTATGCAGTTTTTATTAAAGCTCTCCATTGAATCAGATAACAAGTGAATTGATTCAATTAGTTTGTGTGCAATAACAGGTTTATAGACATTCAGCTCTAAGTGACCTTGACTTCCTGCAAAACTCACAGTTGTGTCGTTTCCAAGAACCTGAGCACAAACCATAGAAACAGCTTCACATTGAGTTGGATTAACTTTTCCAGGCATGATCGAACTTCCTGGTTCATTTGCAGGTAGAATGAGTTCTGAAAATCCGGACCTAGGTCCGCTTCCTAAAAGTCTTATATCATTCGCAATTTTAAAAAGAGAAACAGCGATTTGTTTTAATGCTCCATGAGTTTCAACCAATGAATCATTAGATGCAATAGCTTCGAATTTATTTTCAGCAATCTCAAAATTGATTTTTGTATAATCAGAAATATTTTTTACCACACTAACATCAAATCCATCAGGTGCATTAAGTCCAGTACCTACAGCTGTGCCTCCAATGGCTAATTCTTTTAAGTGTTTTAAAGTATTTTTCAATGCTTTCAAGCCGTGTTTCATTTGTGATTCATAGCCAGAAAATTCTTGACCTAAGCTTATTGGGGTTGCATCCATCATATGGGTTCTACCAATTTTAATGTCCTTGCTAAATTCCTTTACCTTTTTATTAAGAATTTTAATAAACGACTCAGTAGACGGTATCAGTTTTTCATATATAAGCTTTGTTACAGCAATATTTGTTGCCGTAGGAAATGTATCATTGGAGGATTGAGACATATTTATCTCATCATTAGCTTTTATGTATTTTGAATCGAAAAGCGATTTGCCTGACAGTATATTAGCTCTGTTTGATATGACCTCATTGACGTTCATGTTAGTTTGAGTTCCAGATCCAGTTTGCCAAATGACAAGTGGAAATTCTTTATTATGCTTATTCTTTAAAATTTCATCACATACTTCTATAATCAATTTCATCTTCTTTTTTTCAAGATTCGACAACTCATTATTTGAAATTGCACATGATTTTTTTAAAATTGCAAATGAATGAATAATCTCCGTGGGCATTGAACCAGGCTGGCCAATTTTAAAATTATTTATTGATCTTTGAGTTTGTGGTCCCCAGAGAGAATTTTCTGGAATTTTTACTTCACCAAGTGTGTCAGATTCAACTCTAAACTTTTTTCCCATAATGCAAATTTACGAATTGTTGATAAAGTATTTTTTTTTTGAAGGAATTCTTTGGTCCTTATTTTATATCTTTATACATATGTTTGAATTTGATCAATATCTTGGTTTCTTACTATTTATGACGGTTGTTACAATTGGATTTTGGTTAATGATTTTACTACTAACCTTTATAATACCATATTGGGTGACAGGCTCTTTTTTTGAGTGGCTTAAAGAAAGAAAAAAAAGTAAATAATATTAGTTCAAACTCAAAAGATAAGATTTCAAAAATTCCTCTATATTTCCATCTAAAACGCTTGATGCATCAGTGGTTTCAGTATTTGTTCTAACATCTTTTACCATTTTATATGGGTGAAGAACGTAGTTTCTTATTTGAGACCCCCACTCAATTTTCTTTTTACTTTCCTCAATTTTCTTTCTTGCTTGAAGTTTTTTATTTAATTCTATTTCATAAAGCTGAGATTTTAGGAGTAAGATTGCTTTATTTTTGTTATCAAGTTGTGATCTTGTTTCTGAATTCTCAATTATTATACCTGTTGGCTTGTGAGTAAGCCTGACGGCTGTTTCAATTTTATTCACACTCTGTCCACCGGCTCCACTTGATCTCATTGTTTCCCACACAATATCAGAATTATTTATCTCGATTTCTATACTGTCATCAACCAAAGGATAAACATAGACTGACGCAAATGATGTATGTCTTTTTGCGTTGCTGTCAAAAGGGGAGATACGTACAAGCCTGTGCACACCATTTTCACCCTTGAGCCATCCAAAACAATATTCCCCATCAATTTGAATAGTAATTGTTTTTATGCCAGTGACATCACCATCGACACAATTTAATTCTTTGGTTTTAAAGTTTCTTTTTTCACACCACATCAAATACATTCTTGAAATCATTTGAGCCCAATCACAACTTTCAGTTCCTCCAGCACCTGCAGTTATTTGAATAACTGCAGACATTTCATCACCTTCAGCCGAAAGCATGTTTTTAAACTCGAGGGATTCTAAACTGTTTTTAGCCTTATTAAATGCCTTGTTGATTTCATCCTCCTCAATTTCCTTATTTTTAAAAAACTCAAAAAGAACCTCAAGCTCATCACAAAGTTCTGCTGTTTCTTTAAACTGTGAAACCTTATTTTTAGTTAAACTTAGTTTTTTTAAAATCTGTTGAGCCACTCTAGAATTTTTCCAAAAATCGTCCTGAATAGTTTGACTTTCTAGTTCTGAAATGATTTTGTTTTTCTCTTCGAGGTCAAAGATACCTCCTTAAAGCACCTAGGCGTTCAATTAAATCTTTAATTTGGTCTGTTGTTACCACTAGGTAAATTTAAATAATTAATTGTTTTTAAAATCATCATAAATTATATTTACCGTCATGCAAATAAATTTAATTAGTGATACTGTAACAAAACCATCCAATGAAATGATAAATTTCATGATTAACTGCAAAGTTGGTGATGATGTTTTTAAGGAAGATCCAACAGTAAACAAACTTGAAAAAAAAGTTTCTGATATGTTTGGGATGGATCATGCCTTGTTTTTTCCCTCTGGAACAATGGCCAATCAAACTGCTATTAATATTCTAACAAGCCCTGGAGATCAATTAATTTGTAGTAAATATGCTCATGTTTACAATTATGAAGGTGGTGGTGTTAGTTTTAATTCTGGTGTATCTTGTAAATTAATTGATAAACCCAGGGGTTTATTTAATTATTCGGATGTTGAGGCTGCAATAAACCCCCCTGACTTTTATCATAGCCCAAAAACATCTTTGGTATGTATTGAGAATACTACAAATAAAGGAGGAGGAGCATGTTGGGACTTGGATGAAATAAAAAAAATAAAAGAAACTTGTATTGAAAACAATTTAAAATTTCATCTAGATGGGGCTAGAATTTGGAATGCTTGTGTTGAAAGTGGTTATGATTATTCTGACTTCGGAAAATTATTTGATACAATATCGGTTTGTTTAAGTAAAGGACTTGGATGTCCTGTTGGTTCAGTTTTAATTTTTAAGGAGAAGTATTTAAAAAAAACAATGAAAATCAGAAAAATTCTTGGTGGCGGAATGAGGCAATCAGGCTATCTTGCAGCATGTGGATTATATGCGCTCGAAAACAATATTCAGAAATTGCATCAAGACCATGTTAGAGCTAGGGAAATATCTAATTTACTTCGGAAACTATATTTTGTTGAGGAGGTCTACCCTGTTGAAACCAATATCATTATTTTCAAAAATAAAGAACAATTTTCTACAAAAGATTTTATAAATTTTATGAATCACAATGGTGTACAATTGATTGGTATGGGAGATAACAAGTTAAGACTAGTTACTCATTTAGATTACACGTCTGATCATCATGAAAAATTTATGAACTTGCTTTCAGAAATTCACTCAGATAATCTTTTGAAGTAACTAATTTTTTTTAACTAAATTTGCAGCCTATTACGCTTTGCATGAAACAAGGTTTTAATGCCCACGAAAATATACTTTCTCTAATTGGGAAAACTCCTCTTATTAGGTTAAATAAAACAACTAAAGATTTTAATGGGACGCACTTTTGTAAATATGAGGCCTATAACCCAGGACACTCCAACAAGGACAGAATTGCTCTACACATAATCAACAAGGCTGAGGAATCTGGTTTAATTGATAAGCATTCAACAATAATTGAGACTAGTTCAGGAAATACAGGTTTCAGTCTTTCAATGATTGCAATGGTTAAAGGATACAAATGTATTGTTGCCGTTTCATCAAAATCATCAACTGATAAAATTGACATGTTGAAGTCAATGGGTGCAAAAGTTTATGTTTGTCCAGCCAATGTAGCGGCTGACGATAGTAGGTCATATTATCAAGTAGCGAAAAGGTTAAATGAAGAAATTAAAGATTCTTTCTATGTAAATCAATATTTCAATGATTTAAATATTGATGCTCATTATCAAACAACAGGACCAGAAATATGGGAACAAACAAATGGTAAAATAACTCATCTTATTGCTAGTAGTGGTACTGGTGGTACAATTTCTGGAATTGGTAGGTTCTTGAAAGAAAAAAATAAAAACATTAAAATTATTGGTGTTGATGCATTTGGTTCGGTATTGAAAAAATTTCATGAAACTGGTGAGTTTGACGAATCCGAGATTTACCCTTATAGAATTGAGGGAATGGGAAAAAATTTAATACCAACATCAACTGATTTTAAAGTCATAGATCATTATGAAAAGGTTGGTGATGAAGAAAGTGCACACTGTGCTAGAGAAATTGCGTGCAAAGAAGGTTTATTTGTTGGTTACACATCCGGAGCATGTTTACAAGCCTTGAAACAATTGAATAAGAATAATATTTTTGAAAGTGACAGTGTTGTCGTATCAATTTTTTGTGATCATGGTTCCAGATACATGAGTAAAATTTATAGTGATGAGTGGATGGAGGAACAAGGATTTAGCATAAATAGAACAAGGGAGCAATTTTCATCAATTGAATATATAAAGTAAAAAATGTCTGATTTATTTGAAAAATTTAACAAGAGTATGGGCCCACTTGGTAAATGGGCTAGCATTGCTGAAGGTTATTTTGTTTTCCCAAAACTTGAGGGTAAAATATCCAATAGAATGAAATTCAACGGAAAAGAAGTTATTACATGGAGTGTCAATGACTATCTTGGACTTTCTAATCACCCAGAAGTTAGAAAAATAGATTCTGAGGCAGCAGAAAAGTACGGATCTGCATACCCGATGGGTGCTAGAATGATGTCAGGCCATACTTCAATGCATGAAAAATTAGAAAATCAACTTGCGGATTTTGTTGAGAAAGAAAGTGCATATGTACTCAACTTTGGTTACCAAGGAATTTTATCAATAGTTGATACTTTGGTATCAAAAAATGATGTGATTGTTTACGATGTCGATGCTCATGCATGTATTGTCGATGGTGTTAGATTACATCTAGGTAAAAGATTCACTTTTAAGCACAATGATATAGAAAGCTTAGTAACTAACCTTAAACGAGCTCAAAATATAGTTGAAAAAACTGGTGGTGGAATTTTGGTCATTTCGGAAGGAGTTTTTGGGATGAGAGGTGAGCAAGGAAAAATAAAAGAAATAGTAAAGCTAAAAAAACAGTTTGATTTTAGACTCCTTGTTGATGATGCTCACGGCTTTGGAACATTAGGTCAAACAGGTTCTGGTGTTGGTGAAGAGCAAGGTGTTATGAGTGAAATTGATGTATACTTTGCAACATTTGCTAAGTCTATGGCTTCAACTGGAGCATTTGTCGCAGGCTCAAATCAAGTTATAAAATTCTTAAAATATAATATGCGTTCACAGATGTTTGCAAAATCATTACAGATGCAACTTGTGGTAGGAGCGATAAAAAGATTAGAAATACTCAGAAATGAACCCGTTCACAAACAAAAACTATGGGACAATGTTAAAATGCTTCAGACTGGTTTGAAGAAAAGAGGGTTTGATATTGGTAAGACGCAAAGTTGTGTTACCCCTGTTTTTCTCAAAGGTGACGTTCCAGAGGCCATGGTATTAGTAAAAGATTTAAGAGAAAAATATAATATTTTTTGTTCTATTGTTGTTTATCCAGTTATACCCAAAGGGTTAATTCTTTTGAGATTAATTCCAACAGCCACACACACCGTTGAGGATATCGATGAAACCTTAAATTCATTTTCTGAAATTAGAGAAAAACTTACTGGTGGTTATTACAGAAAAATCTCAGAAAAATTTAAAGCTGACTAATATTTTTAAATTTTTGTTACATTTGCGCTTTGATGTGCGCATTTAATGCAAAAAAAATTTTAAACACTTCAAAACTGTCTTTAATTCTAAGGCGTCTTGCTAGTCAACTTTACGAAAACCATAATCATTTTGAAAATGCTGTATTGATTGGTATCCAACCAAGAGGAAAAATACTTGCACAAAAATTAAAAGATATTTTAATTACTGAGTACAAAATAAAAAATATTGACCTTGGTTTTCTTGACATTACTTTTTTTAGAGATGATTTTGGCAGAAAAAATAAAATTCTTAGTCCAAATAAAACATCAATTGACTTCTTTATTGAAGATAAATCAGTGATATTAATTGACGATGTCTTGTACACAGGCAGAAGTGTTACCGCAGCTTTGGCAGCACTTCAATCATTTGGAAGGCCTAAAAAGGTTGAATTATTAAGTCTAGTTGATAGGCGTTTTTCCAGGCACCTACCAATTCAGCCTGATTATTTCGGTGTTAAAGTTGATTCAATCAATAACCAGAGGGTTGAAGTAAAGTGGGATAAAAATAATAAAGAGGGATCAGTCTATATTTTACAGAATGAAAAATAAATTATCGGTTTCAAATTTATTGGGTATTAAATACATAAGTCTTGAAGATATTTACTCCATTTTTGATGCAGCTGAAACCTTTAAGGAAGTTATTAATAGAAAAATTAAAAAAGTACCTAGTTTGCGAGATATAACAATTGCAAATTTATTTTTTGAAAACAGTACTAGAACTAAAATTTCGTTCGAATTAGCTCAAAAAAGATTATCAGCTGATGTAGTAAACTTCAGCTCTAGTGGTTCATCAATCAAAAAGGGGGAAACCTTGGCTGATACAGTCAACAATATTCTTTCCATGAAGGTTGATATGATTGTAATTAGACATCCGAGTCCTGGAGCAAGTGTTTTCTTATCCAAAAATGTTAAATCATGTATAATTAATGCTGGGGATGGTTGTCACGAACACCCAACTCAAGCTCTCCTTGATGCTTTTACATTAAAATCAAAACTAAAGGATTTTTCAAATAAAAATATCTTGATTGTAGGTGACATTTTGCATTCAAGGGTAGCACTTTCAAATATTTTAGTTTTTAAAAAGCTAGGTGCTAATGTCAAAGTTTGTGGGCCACTATCATTGATTCCAAAATATATCAAGACATTAGGTGTTGAGTATGAACCCTCACTTGAAAATGGACTAAAATGGTGTCATGTTGCAAGCATGTTGAGAATTCAAAATGAAAGAATGAATCAAAGTTATTTTCCAACAACACGCGAGTACGCCAAACAGTTTGGACTAAACCTTAATAAATTAAGTCAATGTGACAAGGATATAATAATAACCCATCCAGGTCCGATTAATCGTGGAGTAGAACTATCGACTGACTTGATTGACTCAGGAAGAACCGTGATTTTAGATCAAGTTGAAAATGGTGTTGCAGTTCGGATGGCAGTTTTATATTTACTAGCTTCAAAATTGTGAGTATAAACTATTCTTCACTGATTATAAAAAAAGGATTGGATACTGAAAATTTAAAAAACTTGATTTTCAAGTTTTCAACCAACTTAATTGTCGAATTTGAGGACTTTAATGATTTTAACTTATTTCATGAAAATACTTTCAACTCTTATGTGAATCTGAAAAATAAATCAATTGTCATATTATCAAATAAACTTACAAACTCGGAAATAAACAAATTTTCTTTTTCCCCAACAATTCAAGAAGCAAAAGACATAATTCAAATTGAAGAAATTGAGAGAGAAATTGATTAATTTTATATCAAAGTGAAAGATTTTTCAGATTATAGAAAAAATTATACGAAATACAGTCTTTTAGAGGACGAGCTTGTTAAAGACCCTTTTGATTTATTCAAAATTTGGTTGAAGATGGCTGAGGATGATGACAAAATTGATGAGCCTAATGCCTTTACATTAAGTACTGTGAACAAAAAAAATGAACCAAGAAATAGAGTTGTTTTGATGAAAAAACTCAAACAAAATGGTATTGTCTTTTTTACAAATTATGACAGCAAAAAGGGTGAATCAATTAAAAAAAATAAAAATGTTTGTTTATCATTTTTCTGGCCCTCTCTTGAAAAGCAATTAATTATAAATGGTATTTGCTCAAAGATTTCTGAAAAAGATTCTGATGATTATTTCTATTCAAGACCTTTAGATAGTCAGATTGGAGCGTTAAGCTCTAACCAAAGCAAAGAAATTCCAAACAGGCAATATATTGAGGAAAAGTTTGAAAGAATAAAAAAAAGTAAAGTAAAAATTAAAAGACCAATCAATTGGGGAGGGTTTTTTGTTGAAATTAATGAGTTTGAATTCTGGCAGGGTAGAAGTAATAGATTACATGATAGAATTGTTTTCTCAAAATCAAAAAATAATTCTTGGGAAATTAAGAGATTAAGTCCTTGAAAAAAATTATTATAATTCGTCATGCAAAATCTGATTGGTCAAATAACACATCTGATCTAGATAGACCAATCTCGAATAGAGGAGTAAATGATGCTAAGATAATTTCCAAAATATTTGACTCCCAAGATTTACGGCCAGAAATTATATATACAAGCATTGCAAAAAGAACAATTGAAACCTCGAGGATTTTTAGAGAAAGATCTAAGTTTCTATTCAATTTAGATTGTTTAGAAGTTGATGAATTATATGATTTTAGCGGAAATGGCGTCAAATCATTTATTAAAAATTTAAATAAAAAGCTATCTACAGTTTTAATCTTTACTCATAATAATTCTTGCAACTTTTTGGTCAATGATTTTGCAAACAGATTCAATTTACATGTCCCTACTTGCGGAATGTTGATTTTTGAATTTAATGTATCTTTGTGGACTGAAATTGAAAAATCTAATAGTTTTTCTTTTTTCTTCCCAAAACAGTACAGGTGAAATTTGAATTTAAAAATCGTGAGCTAAGTTGGCTTGAATTTAACGAGAGAGTCCTACAGGAGGCCTGTGATCGAACAGTACCAATAATTGAGAGAATCAGATTCATTGGAATCTTTTCAAATAACTTAGATGAGTTTTTTAAGGTTAGGTATGCTACTATTAAAAGAATTGCAGTTTCTCCTCAAAAAAATAAGAAACTGTATAAAGGACTTACTGCAAAAGACTTATTAAACGAGATAACAAAAAGAACCATTGAAATTCAAAACAATAGCTCAAGAATTTTAAAATCCATAAAGTCAGAGCTAAAGAATGAAAATATCTTTTTTATTAATGAGAAAAATATCCCAACCATCCATAAACAGAAAATTTTTTCTTTCTTTTCTGAAAAAATTTTACCTCAAATGGAGGTAATCATATTTGATAAATCAAATTCATTTCCAATTTTTAAAGACTCCAATTCATTTCTTATTGTAAAGATCCAGACAAAAGTTGAATCTGTGATGTATGCTTTGATAAAAATCCCTGAGCAAATTAATAGATTTTTTGTCATTGATGAATCAGAAAAAAAATATGTGATATTTATTGATGATATAATTAGACACCATTTAAAAGATATTTTTAAAATTTTTAGTCCAAAAAAAATCTTTGCTTTTAACATTAAAATGACCAGAGATGCTGAGTTAGATTTTGCTTATGATATATCGAAAAGTTATCTAGAAAAGATTTCACAGAGTTTAAAAAAGAGGCAAAAAGGAAAGCCAGTAAGATTGGTCTATGATTCTTCAATTCATGACGATACATTAAATTTTTTAATGAAAAGAATGGGTATTAATAAGAGTACTGATAGTATAATTCCTGCTGAAAGGTACCATAATAGAAGAGACTTTATGCAATTTCCTGACTTTGGAAAGCACAATCTTATATATGCTAAAACTGAGCCTCTAAACATAAATTTTTTTGATAAAAATGAAAGTATTTTCCAAACAATAAAAAATAAAGATGTTTTACAGCACACTCCTTTTCACAAATTTATTTATACATTAAGATTTTTATCTGAAGCTTCGATAGATCCAGATGTGAAATCTATTTCAATAACGATTTACAGACTGTCAAAACTGTCGATGATTGCAAACACTCTTATTAATGCTTCAAAGAACGGAAAGTTAGTTACAGTTCAAATTGAGCTACAAGCGAGATTTGATGAAAAAGCAAATATAAAATATGCAAAATTATTTGAGGAAAATGGAGTTAAGTTAGTTTTTGGCTTACCCAATCTTAAAGTACATGCCAAAATTTGTGTTGTAGAAAAGAAAAATGGCAGAAAATATGATAAATATGGTTTTATAAGTACAGGTAATTTTAATGAGTCAACAGCCAAGGTCTATACTGATATTACATTATTCACAGCTAATAAAGAAATTCTAGATGATGTATCAAGTATATTTGATTTTATTGAAATCAACTATAAAAAAATTAAATTCAACAAACTGTTTATATCCCCATTCAAAACCAAATCTACTTTCAAAAAACTAATTAGAAATGAAATTAGAAATGCCAAAAAAGGTCAAAATGCGTGGATTAAAATTAAACTAAACAGTATTACAAATTATGAAATGATTGAGGAGCTATATAAAGCAAGTATTGCTGGTGTTAAAATTGAAATGATTGTTCGTGGAATATGCTGTTTAATTCCAGGAAATAGTGAATTCAGTAAAAAAATTGAGGTCAAAAGTATAGTTGATAAATACCTAGAGCATACTCGATTTTTTATATTTTGCTCTGGAGGTGAAAATAAAACTTATATTTCTTCGGCTGACTGGATGACTAGAAACTTAGACAACAGAATTGAAGTAACATGTCCAATTCTTGACCCTTCTAATAAAAAAGAGATCCTAGAAATATTTAATATTTATTGGTTAGATAATTTAAAATCACGAAAACTCAATTCGTTGAAAATAAATGAGTACTCAAAGAATAATAAAGAACCATTAAAATCCCAAGATTCTATATATAATTATTATCAAAAAAGTCTTGAAAAATAAAATTAAATACAAGAGGATTGCAACAATTGATATTGGATCAAATGCGATTAGAATGTTAATTTCAAATGTATATGAAATCAATGGGAAAAAAGTAAGTACAAAAAATAATATTGTTAGAATTCCATTGAGATTAGGTAAAGATTCCTTCGAAAAATCAACATTATCTGATTCAAGCAAAAACAAATTAATAAAATCATTTAAGGCATTTAAGTTATTAATGGATATTAACGAAGTGGATTCATTTTTAGCTTATGCAACATCGGCAATCAGAAATATTAATGATTCTGAAGTGTTGTTAAAACGAATTTTTGATGAGACTGGAATAAAATTGGAGGTAATCTCTGGTGAAAAAGAAGCACAAATCACCTCTCAACAAGATATATCTGATCATATTGGCAAAACAAAAAATTATTGTTTTGTTGACGTTGGGGGTGGAAGCACTGAAGTAATTATTTTTAAAAATTTTAAAATTTTAAAATTAAAATCTTTTAAAATTGGTTGTGTTAGGCTATTGGATGGTGCTGTGGATAATCAAATTTGGAATCAATTTGAAAAATGGCTCATAGAAAACGCGAAAGAATTAAAAAAACTCAAAATTATTGGTATTGGTGGAAATATTAATAAAATTTTCAAAATATCAGGAACAAAATATTCAAAGCCCTTGAGCAGAAAAAGCTTTAAAAAAACACTTAAAAAGATTGATAACATGCCATTGTCAGATAGACTTACTAAATTAAAACTTAACCCTGATCGTGCAGATGTCATAGTTCCGGCAGGCAAAATCTATCATTTTATTTTAAAAACATTGGGTGTTAAAGAAATCTATGTTCCAAAAATTGGATTGGCAGACGGGATGGTAAATGAAATTATATAATAGTTATAAATCTAACTTTAAATCTTCTTTGAATTTTCCTACCAAAGGGTTAATCTCGATTAGCTTTGTTAATTTTTCTGTTGGAGAAGAAAAATAATCTCCATTTTTTTTCTCCTCTATCCTTGATAAAACTTTTATGTTGTAATTATTTAGTTCTTTTTGTAGAAAAATAGTAAAAGCTTCTCTTTCTTTTTCAAATTCACTTAAACTTATTTTTGAGGGTAATGTAAATGTAATTGAGTTTTCTTCAAGTGTTGGTTCATTCATTTCAAGAAGACTAGAGAGACTCTTTTTACCCAAATCATTGATTTTTTTTGAATACTTCTTAATCTTATCCCTTAAAGAATTCAAATTAAAGATATCAGATGATTTCTTTTTTTCAGATTCAATTAAATCTTTTTCCTCCCTAGCTTGTTTTTTTAGTTTTAAGCTTGAAAGAGATAGTGCAGAAATATTCTCAACTTCTTTCACATTTTCTACTGAAGACTTTTTTAATAATTCTGATTTTTGACCTTTTTCCTCGTCAATGCTGTTTTGCTTAAATGAATTTTTTTCTGGATTTATTGTTGGTATGGAGTTCGTATTTTCAACTTTTTTTTTTTCTGATATATTTGAAGATTCACTTATTTTACAAATCTTCATTAAAGATATTTCAACTACTAATTTTTTATTTTCAAACTTCGATAAATTTATAATAGAACCTTCTAAAATTTCAATCGCATTAATAAGTTTATTTTGTTCTGTGAGTTTGGATTGCTCAATAACTTTTTCAAAGTTATTTTCATCATCAATTAATGATTGTGTATTAGATGCCTTTACAACAATAAGGTTTCTAAAATGCTCGACTAAACCCTCTAAAAAATCTTTCTCACCAAAACCTTTGTCAGAAATTTCATTAAAACTAAGAATTGCATTGTTGAGTTCCGCTTTTAATAAAAAATCTGAAAGCTCAATATAGGTATCAGTGTCAAGAATGTTTAAAATTTGAGATGTTTTTTCTAATGTTATATTTCCATTTGTGTAGTTGATTACCCTGTCCAAAATTGTAAGTGAATCACGAAGCGAGCCATATGCTTTTTTAGCAATAATTGAAACAGCTTTCGATTCGTAATTATATCCTTCAGATTTAATAATTTCCTCCAGGTAATATTTATTGTCTAAATCTGATATTTTATTAAAGTCATAGATTTGACATCTTGATAAAATTGTTGGTAATATCTTATTTTTTTCTGTTGTTGCAAGAATAAACACAATGTGTGGTGGCGGCTCCTCAAGTGTCTTTAAAAAAGCATTTTCAGCTTCTTTAGTAAGCATGTGAACCTCATCAATGATGTATACCTTGTATTTTCCAACTTGTGGTGGTATTTTTACTTTTTCAAGCAGATCTCTTATGTCATCAATCTTCCTGTTTGATGCAGCATCAAGTTCAAAAATGTTGAAAGCATAATCATAGTTTTCTAATTTTATAAATTCTTTATTGATTTCACGAGCATAAATTCTTGCACATGTTGTTTTACCAACTCCTTTTGGCCCGCAAAATAAAATCGCAGAGGGAATTTTATTTTCCTTTATTGAATTTTTTAGAGTGTCTGTTACGTGATTTTGCCCAATAACTTTACTAAACTCATTTGGTCTATATTTTAATGCCGATACTTTGTAGTCCATGCTTATTACAAATATATATTAGAGGATTAATTTTTTAATATTTTTTTCAAAATATATTAATTTTGGTGTGGCAGGTCTCCTTATCGCTTTTTTAAAGAGGAAAGTCCGGACACCAAAGAGCTTTGTAGCGGGTAACACCCGTCGCTATTTTTTAGTAGGAAAAGTGCAACAGAAAGTATGTACAGTTAGGCTGTAGTGGAATCATGTAAACTCTACAAGGTGTAACGCCAAGTAAATCAACGTTTGAGGGTTGCTCGCCTGATGTTGAAGGGTAGGCGGCTAGAGTTTAGTAGTAATACTAAACCAAGATAGATGATAAGGCATGACAGAATCCGGCTTACAGACCTGCCTTTATATAATCTTTTGTTTTTGGCCCACAATTAAAAATCATATCAAGGATACTTAAACCATCAATAAATCCATTTTTTTCTTCAAAAGTTTGAGTATACTTAATATTTGTAGTGTTTTTAATTTCCTTTGAGTCAATTTTTTTAATAGTTAAACTGTTAGAGTATTCCTCAAAATTAAAATCTATGGTATTATTCAAGTAATCCAATTCCAACCATTTTAATACCAATTTGACTGAATTTAAATTTAGTTTGTAAAGATTGTCAATATTAGCTCTATAAAATTCTATCAAATCATCTTCATAAAATTCAAAATATGGCGATGATTGATATGCAATTTTTATGGACTTAAAATGATTTTTTTTCCAATTTGATGATGAATCTATCGAAACTTCTTCATAATATCTTCTTAAATTTTTTCCAGTATGTTTTATTGGGATCGACAGCATTAATTTTCCATTTGCACCATGGATATAAGTTCTATTTCTCAGTGTTTGTTTTTTATAATAGGACTTTTTAACCCAAAGAAAATTATTTTTAATAATTATTTTCCAAAAAAAAATAGATGGAAAATATGTCGGTAACAAAATTGATTTCATTTTTTACTGCGTGAAATAAAAAATTTGTTGGCAGCCCAAGATATAATGCAAAAAATGATAAAGTGAATTAAATAAGATTTTGGTTCACCATCTTCATGAATAGTAGTAAATACCCGATCCCATCTAATTTTCCAATTACTTATACCATCATTGATTCCATCAATACTCATCCAAATAAAAATTGGCCTACCCACAATGTGGTTCTCTGGTACATAGCCCCATGCTCTGCTATCTTCGCTATTGTAACGATTGTCTCCCATCATCCAATAATAATCCATCTTAAATTTATAGAAAGTAGTTTCTACGTCATTTATTAATATTTTATCATTAATTAACTCTAATTTGTTTTTTTCGTAATCCCTTATGATTTTTTTGTAGAGGGGTAGTGTTTGCTTGTTTAATTCTATTTCTTGTCCTTTCTGTGGTATAATAATTGGCCCAAAGTTGTCCTCGTTCCAGTCATACCTGATATCATTAGGGAAAAAACTCGTG
>ENA-OSEY01000467-OSEY01000467.1-marine-metagenome-genome-assembly--contig:-NODE-467-length-29767-cov-4.032199_pt1 | contig 29767 bp, 30 predicted proteins | sample MGYA00248465_ERZ534230 | MGnify/ENA primary metagenome ERZ534230 (study PRJEB26409, sample SAMN06344110) | marine metagenome | isolation source: Sea water from surface | place: Atlantic Ocean:Southern...
AATAACGCGGATGCGAGCCGGGTCAATGCCCTGGGCAAGCAGATAGTCGCGAGCGGCAGCGGCACGACGCTCGCCAAGGGCGAGATTGTACTCACGGGTGCCGCGCTCGTCACAATGGCCTTCGATGGTCACGGTCAGTGAAGGGTTCCCTTTCAGGAATGCAGCCTGACGGAAGAGTGTCGCCTGTGAATTGCCATCAAGCACAGCGCTGTCGTAGCCAAAATAAACTGTGTTGCCAACAGCAGCCAGTTTGTCCGCCACGCTGTCAACAGCTGCTGAGGAGCTGGAAGCGGCGCCCGAGCTGGACGAGCTGGATGAGCTGGATGAGCTGGATGAACTCGAAGATCCCGAAGATCCCGAAGATCCCGAAGATCCCGAAGATCCCGAAGATCCCGAAGATCCCGAAGATCCTGAGCTGGAAGAAGTTGATGCCGACGACGAAGCGGTCGACGAGCTAGACTCGCCTGCGCTGTCTGTAGACGTCTGTGATGCTGTTTCACAAGCGGCGACGAAAAAGGCGACGGCCGCGAGTGCGATCAGGCGTTGCAACATGGTTATGCTCCCTGTCTTTAATCCTGGCTTGTCGGCAATCCGGCTATCCGGTGGTTGCCCGATGAACTCCCCTGTTCTCACCACGGTGGCGCCGTTCATGTCGATCAACCGATCGCTTGAGGGCATTCGCCGATGGCCGTATGAAAACAAGCCTAGTGGTTCCGGGAACGCCCGAGCCCACAAATCTCGTCACTTACTAGCGCAAATTTCTGATAATTGAAACAAAAACTCCGTTTGCGACGAGAATTAGGATTTTGTGCCTTTTGGCGCGTCTCAGCGGCGCAATGGCGACCATGCGGGGTCGGACGCGTCAGAGGGGGTGATAATCCGGCGTTCGTTGAAACCGGTGATATCGATCCGGTACAGCGACGTCGCGCCACCCGTGCCGTCACTCTCGAACGGTTCCTGCTTGTAATACATGAGCACTCGCCCGTTCGGGGCCCAGGTCGGCCCTTCGACAAGGAAACCCTTGGCAAGAAGCCTTTCACCGCTGCCATCGACATTCATGATCCCGATATAAAAGGTGCCTTTGTGCATTTTGGTAAAGGCGATGATGTCACCACGCGGCGACCAGACAGGCGTGGCATAGCGGCCCTCGCCATAGCTGATGCGCTGCAGGTTGCTGCCGTCATTGTTCACGACATAAAGCTGCTGCCGGCCGGCGCGGTCTGATTCAAAGACAATGCGGCGCCCGTCGGGTGAATAGGACGGTGCCGTATCGATCGAGCTCGATTTTGTAAGCTGCCGGATTTCCTGTGTCCGCAGGTCCATCTCGTAGATATCGGTCAGGCCGTCCTGCGCCCAGCTCATGATCAGCCTGTCGCCACGCGGCCCAAACCGCGGCGCGAAGGTCATACCGGGGAAGGAACCCAGCCTCTCGCTGCGCCCAGTGCGGATGTCCTGGATATAGACGTTTGGCTCTTCGTTGAAATAGTTGAGATAGGCGATTTCCTGGGTCGTCGGAGAAAAGCGCGGCGTCAGGACAAGGTCGAGGCCGCTGGTCAGGAATTTGTGGTTGTGCCCGTCCTGGTCCATGATCGCGAGACGCTTGATCCGGCGCGCCTGCGATCCGGAGTCGGCCACATAGACGATCTGCGTGTCGAAATAGCCGGAATCACCGGTGAACTCCTCATAGACGAGATCGGCGATCTTGTGTGACAGCTGGCGCAGCGAATTCGGGTCTGCCGTACCGGTGCCGGAACTGAGATCGCGCCCGGTCACCACATCCCACAGCACGAACTCTATGCGCAGGTTGCCCTCGTCATCATTGATCGCGGAGCCGACCAGCAGGCCCTTGACGCCGAGCGGTGTCCAGTTTGCAAAGTTCGGCTTGATCCCGGGCGAGCTCGGCGGGGCGATGAAGGCAGCGCTGTCGACCGGGTCGAACAGGCCCGAGCTCAGCAGGTCGTTGGATATGATCGAGGCGATCTCGCGGCCCGCGTCATTCGCCTTGCCGTCGCTGCCGGTGAAATCGGCAATCGCGATCGGGGTCGGCGCGACCATGCCCTCGGTGATTTCAATGCGGAGCTGAGCGGCGGCCGACTGTACCACGAGCATGGCGGCCGCAAGCATTGCCAGGAATTTCGAAACGCGCCTTGCGGCGATGGGGTGGCGGAAGAAATACAACACCATCTGATCACACCCTAACGTGAGAGAAATGCCGGATCGAAGCTAAAGGTGAATTCCTTGAGCTGGTCGAATTTTTCCGGCGGTATCGGCAAAGGCGAGCATTCGACGATCGCGCGCTTGGCAGCAATCGCCGAGGCTTTGAAATATGAGTCGAGATTGAAGCGCAACTTGTCCTCGATTTCCGCTCTTTTGACATTACCGCGTTCATCTACAGACACAAATATGTCAACTTTAAGGGTGTCGTTTCCGGCAGCGCCGAGAGGCGGCTGCCAGCATTTCGACACATGCTGCTGGATCCGCGCGATATCGTCGATGCCGACCGGAGACAGGCTCTTCTTCGGCGGCGCCTTCACCGCATTGCCGGCGACGGCGGACAATGTCTTGGTCACGGTATCCGCCGCTTCCTTGCGTTCCTGTGTCTTGCGCGCCTTTTCCGCATCCTCGGCGGCAAGCTGTGCCTCGGCAAGGTTCTGCAGCACGCCGCTGGCGGCCTGTTCACGCTTTTTCTGATCCTTCACCAGCTTGTTCAGCTGGTTCGCCACAGCGTCATTCGCCTTCGCCGGCTTGACCGTCGGCGCAGGCTTCTTCCTGTCCGGCCTGTTGACCGGCTTCGGCGTCGGCAGAACAGACGGGGACGGCTTCGCCTTGGCCTTGGACTCGGCCTTCGGCTTCGGCTTCGGTTTCGGCGTCACCTGGGCCACCTCGGTCTTTTTAGGTTTCGGCTTCGGCTTGTCCGGCAGAATTTCGGCTGCCTCGACCTTGGGCGAGGCGGCTGGCTTGGGCTTCGGCGGCGGCGGTGCCGGCTTCGATGACTCGGGACGCGGCGGTGGCGGCGGCGGTGGAGGTGGCGGCGGCTTTTTCGAGACTTTGGCCTGCTGCGCTTCCTTCGCGGTGCTGGGCTTGTCGCCCTCGATCAGATTGGTTTCGGGAACGGTGCGCACAATCTCGAGGCGGACAATCGGCATTTCCTCTGGAAGTTCGCGCCCAAGCATCGGCAGCCCGAACACGGCGATCACCGCGAACAGGGCATGCATGCCGAGGGAGATGAGGAGCGGGCGCGACATCATCAACGCTGAGAGACTCCGATCACTGTACGTCCGGCAGCTGGGCGACCAGCGCGACACGTTCGAAGCCGGCGGCCTGGATCCGGCCCATGACGCCGAGCACCTCGCCGTAAGCCACGGCCTCGTCGCCGCGAACAAAGATCCGGACCTGCGGGTTGGCATTCGAAATCGCCTTCAGCCTTGGCACAAGGTCCTCGCCCTCGACAGCCGTCTCCTGAAGAAACAGGCTGCCGTCGGCCTTGACCGAGACGACAAGCGGAGCCGCGTCGGCATTGATCTGTCCCGCCTTGGTCTTCGGCAGGTCGACCTCGACACCGACAGTCAGCAACGGCGCCGTCACCATGAAGACGATCAGCAGGACCAGCATCACATCGACAAAGGGCGTGACGTTGATCTCGCCCATCGGGCGATGCCTGCGCCCGCCGGCGCGCGGCTTGTTCACCGACATGCCCATCAGCGGCCACCCTCGTCGAGCTGGCGCGCCAGCAAGGTCGAGAATTCCTGCGCGAAGGTCTCGAGCCTGCCGCCGACACGGTCGAGGTCGCCGGCGAACTTGTTATAGGCGATGACCGCCGGGATTGCCGCCGCCAGCCCCAGCGCCGTTGCGAACAGCGCCTCGGCAATGCCGGGGGCGACAACGGCAAGGCTGGTATTCTTCGACTCTGCGATCGACTGGAACGAATTCATGATCCCCCAGACGGTTCCGAACAGGCCGACAAAGGGAGATACCGAGCCGATCGAGGCAAGGAAGTTCATGCCGCGCTCAAGCCGCTCCATCTCGCGGGTGATGGTGAAATTCATCGAGCGTTCCACCCGGCCTAGAAGCGAGGCGCGAAGATCGGCGCGGGCCGAGCTGGCCAGGCCGCTTGCCTTGGCGCGCCGCCATTCCCGCATGCCAGCGGCAAAAACCCGTGTCATCGCGTCGCGCGGGTCGCCGCCGATCTCGTCATAAAGCGCATCCGCCGAACCGCCGGACCAGAAGGCATCCTCGAACGCGTCCGAATTGCGCCGTTCGTGTCTGACCGAATTGATCTTCTCGACGATAATCGCCCAGCACCAGATCGATGCCAGGACCAGAAGCATCATCACCGATTTCACCAGCGGGTCTGCCATGAGGAACAGGCCCCAGATGCTGAGATCGGAAGAAGAATGCGCTACGAAGCTGTCAACAGATTCCATCAAAGAACCCCACGTCACCCAGTACCCGGGCGACTGACAGGCCGGCCTGTGACCCGGACCCGCCGGGCGTTCAGCCTGGGGCGGTGTCTGGCGGCGTGGCGGCCCGCAGTCGTTCGACCACCGCGCTGGGCATCCGCCGTGGCCGTGCGCCCCCGTCCCTGCCGGCGGCAACGCACCCTATGTCTACGAGAAGTCGGGCAAGAATGTGGCCATTTTCGAAATTGATGACCTCCTGAATGAGGGTCATCGAGGCGCCGCGAAGCGATTGCAGCCTTGTCTCGACCTTCAATGCCGCGCCAAGCCCGGCCGCACGCATGTAGTCGATGCTGAGCCGCCTGACCACGAACATCATGCTGTCTTCCGCGCCAGCCGCCATTGTCTCTTCCTGACGGATGTCGATGCAGCGCAGATAGGCCGAGCGCGCCCGCTCGGCAAAGGCAAGATAGTTGGCGTGATAGACAATGCCGCCGGCATCGGTGTCCTCGAACTGGACACGGAGCAGATAATGATGCGCGCCGTCCTCGACCCAGCCGTCGAGACCGCCCAGGGTCATCCGGTCAGCCGTCATGGTCGGGGCCGAGATCGGACAGCATGTCGAGCTGGCGGGTCGCGCTTTCCGGCGGTGTCATCCCCAGATAGGCCCAGCCCGCTGTCGACAGGCATCGACCCCTCGGGGTGCGCATGAGGAGCCCGGTCTGCAGCAGATAGGGCTCGATCACCTCTTCCAGCATGTCGCGCTGCTCGGCGAGGACGGCGGCCAGCGTCTCGACGCCGACCGGACCGCCGGCGTAATTCTCGGCAAGGCATCCCAGATAGCGCCTGTCCATGGCATCAAGGCCGCTTGCATCCACCTCGAGCCGGGACAGGGCGGCGTCGGCAATGGCTGCCGTGACCTCGTCATGGCCGTCCACGGCGGCGATGTCGCGAACCCGTCGCAGCAACCTGCCGGCGATGCGAGGGGTGCCACGCGCGCGGCCGGCGATCTCGGCCGCACCGTCACCGGCCAGATTCATGCCAAGCCGTTTCGCCTGATTGGCAAGGATCACCGCCAGCTCCTCGCGACCATAGAATTGCAGCCGCATCTGGATGCCGAACCTGTCGCGAAGCGGTGTTGTCAGCAATCCGGCGCGGGTCGTCGCGCCGACAAGGGTGAAGGGCGGCAGATCGATGCGGACCGAACGCGCCGACGGCCCCTCGCCGATGATCAGGTCGAGCTGGAAATCCTCCATCGCCGGATAGAGAATTTCCTCCACCGCCGGGTTCAGCCGGTGAATCTCGTCGATGAACAGCACATCGCGCGGCTGCAGGTTGGTCAGCAGCGCGGCAAGGTCGCCCGCCCGCGCAATCACCGGGCCGGAAGTGGCGCGGAACCCGACACCAAGCTCGGCGGACACGATCTGCGCCAGCGTCGTCTTGCCTAGGCCTGGCGGCCCGTGAAGAAGCGTGTGGTCCATCGCATCGCCGCGATCGCGCGCGGCCGCAATGAAGGTTTCGAGATTGGCGCGGCCGCCCCCCTGCCCGATGAAATCGGCCAGCCGCTCCGGACGCAGGGCGGTATCGGCCCGTTCCACGGTGTCATGTTGCAGCGCCTCGCCGCCGATCAGCCTGTCCTCGCCGTCATTCATTGTCCAAGCTCCTGCAGCGTTGCCGCAATCAGTGCCGACAGGTCGTCACCCGCACCTGCCGCACGGGCGCGTTGCATCGCGGCATGCGCCTCGGCACGGCCATATCCCAGATTGACCAGCGCCGACATCGCGTCGGCACCCACCGATCCGGCCTCGCCGCCGGCGGACACCGCCACGCCTGAAGGGGCACCGGCGACCGGCAAGGTGCCGATCTTGCTTGCCAGTTCGTTCACAATGCGCTGCGCCAGCTTCGGCCCCACGCCGTCGGCGCGCGCCACCATCGCCTTGTCCCCCGACATCACGGCGGCGGCGATCTCGTCCGGGCCCAGAACCGTCAGGATCGCCATCGCCGCCTTCGCGCCGACGCCCTGAACGGTGACCAGAAGGCGAAAGGCCTCGCGTTCGGCAGCATCGACAAAACCGAACAATGTCATGCTGTCCTCGCGGACCTGCATTTCGGTGAGCAGCGTGACGGCGGCGTCTCCGGCCGACAGGCCGGCCCGGGTCTTGCCGGACACGGTCACGGCATAGCCGACGCCGGCGACGTCAATGACAATTCCGGCATCGTCGATCAGCATGATGGTGCCTCGAAGCTGGGCGATCATGAGGCGCCTCCCCTGCCGCCGGCGTCACGCGCCAGCGCGGCGGCGATGGCACGCGACAGCCCGTCGCCATCCGCACCCGTACCGGCCGCCAGCTGTCCGCCATGCAGAGCGGCGATGGCGATGGCGAGGGCATCCGCCGCATCGGCATTCACCGCCTTCACCGACAGCAGCCTTGTCACCATGGCGGCAACCTGGCCCTTGTCGGCGCTGCCTGTGCCGACGACGGATTTCTTCACCTGCCTGGCGGCAATTTCGGCAACATCCAGACCGGCATTCGCGCACTGCGTCATGGCCACGCCGCGGGCCATGCCCAGCTTCAGCGCCGAGGCGGCCGAGCGGGCGACAAAAATCTCCTCGATCGCGGCGCTGTCCGGCCGATGGGCCTCGACCACCGAGGCAAGCCCGGTCGCGATCACGGCAAGCCTGTCGGCATCCGGCAATTTCGGATCGGGCTGGATAACGCCGTTGGCAAGATGAACGAGGCGGGCGCCGTCGCGTGCGACAACGCCCCAGCCGGTGTTGCGGATGCCTGGATCAATGCCGAGTATGCGCATCCGCCACCATCCGGTCAGGCCAGCCTGGCCATGATCTCGTCGGAAATATCGAAATTCGACGACACGTTCTGCACATCGTCATTGTCGTCGAGCGTGTCGAGGAGCTTGATCAGCGTGCCGGCCTGGTCCTCGTTCACCTCGATTGTGTTCTGCGGCTTCCAGACGAGGCCGGATTCCGCCGGCGCGCCAAAGCTGGCTTCCAGCGCCTCGACGACGCTGTTGTAATCCTCGGTCGCGCAGGTGATCTCGTGGCCCTCATCGTCGGACTCGACATTGTCCGCCCCGGCCTCCAGTGCCGCCTCGAACATTGAATCAGCGTCTGCCACTTCTGCTGCGAAAATGATCTGGCCGACGCGGTCGAACATGAAGCTGACCGACCCGGTCTCACCGAGCGAGCCGCCGAATTTGGAGAAGGCGGCGCGCACTTCGGAAGCGGTCCGGTTCTTGTTGTCGGTCATCGCCTCGACGATCAGCGCGGTGCCGCCCGGGCCGTAGCCCTCATAGCGGATCTCGTCATAGACCTCGCCCTCGCCGCCCTCGGCCTTCTTGATCACGCGGTCGATATTGTCCTTCGGCATATTGGCAGCGCGTGCCGCCGCCAGCGCCGTGCGAAGGCGCGGGTTGGAAGCCGGGTCGGTGCCGCCGCGCGCGGCCACGGTCAGCTCCTTGATCAGGCGACCGAAGATTTTCGCGCGCTTCTTGTCCTGGGCGCCTTTGCGATGCTGGATATTCTTGAATTTACTGTGGCCTGCCATGGTTCCTGTATTTCCGTAGCTGCGAGATGTGTATCCGTTCGAACCGACCGTGTTGCTATAGCAAATTCACCACAGGTTGCGCCAGAGTCGATAGGGTTTGTCGATGAGATTGGTCGATAGAGCCTGTTCCGGATGATGGTCAGGCGGGTGTCGCCGCGGACAGGCGTCCGCCGCGGCGCAGAGGTTCCACCGAAACGGCATGCCCCTCGTCATTGCTCTCGACAAGAAGCCCGCACAGGGTCGGCTCGCCGACCGCCACCGACAGGCGCGGCGCGGCCTCGCCGGTAAAGCGGGCGGTGGCGGCCTGCTTGTCCATGCCGATCACGCTGTCATAGTCACCGCACATCCCGGCATCCGTCTGGAAGGCGGTGCCGCCTGCAAGGATCTGATGGTCCGCTGTCGGCACATGGGTATGGGTCCCGACGACAAGCGAGGCCCGGCCGTCGGCGTAGTGGCCGACCGCCATCTTTTCGGACGTCGCCTCGCCATGAAGGTCTATCATGATGAAATCGGCGTCACGGCCGAGCTGGTTGCGCACCAGCGCGCCGTTCACCGCCGGAAAGACCGGGTCGTAATCATTCATGAAGAGGTTGGTGATGGCGTTCACCACGACGAGCCGCTTGCCGGCGTCGTTGGTGACCTGGACCGTTCCGCTCCCGGGCGTCCCCTCGGCCATGTTGATCGGGCGAAGCAATCGAGGATTGGCTTCGATATAGGGGATGATCTCGCGCTTGTCCCAGACATGGTTTCCGGTGGTCAGCACATCGATGCCGCAGGCGAACAGCTCGTCGCAGATGGACGGTGTGACACCAAATCCGCCGGCGGCGTTCTCGCAATTGACGACGATGAAATCGAGGCTCAGCTCGGTCCGCAGCTGCGGCACATGCTCGATCACGGCATGGCGGGCGGCACGGCCGACGATATCCCCCAGAAACAGAACACGCATAGACACTCTCCTCGAGTCGGTCAGCCGGCCGAACGCAGGCCGGAGGGGGTCAGCACCCCGTCGAGCCGCATGTCAAAGGGGCCGGTCGGCACCTTGTCCACAACCTGGCCGTCATAGGCGACGCCAAGCGCCACAACATGGCGGCCGGCGGCGCGCAGTCCGGACAGGGTACGGTCATAGAAGCCGCCGCCATAGCCGAGGCGCCAGCATGATGAATCAAAAGCCAGCATCGGCGCGAGGATCACCGACGGGATCATCTCGGCGGCATCGGAAGGCGGCTGTTTTGTATTGTAGGGGCCATCGGCGAGCGGTGCGCCGGGGGCCCAGGCCCGGAACAGCAGCGGGTTCCCAGGCTCCGGCGTGACCGGCATTGCCGTGGGGAAGCCGTCGGCCGCCAGCGCCTCAATCAGCGGCAGCGGCGACAGCTCGGACCGGATCGGAAGATAGGCGGCGATGACCGGCGCGCCGCCGCCATTGTCCGGGGCATCCGACAGGGACATGGCGATCTCGGCGACGATGCCGGCCTGTGCGGCGAGCCTGCCGGCGGCGCCCGCGTCATCTGCCGCAAGCGCCGCGCGTGTCTTGCCGGCATCTTTTCTGAGCGCGGCCTTTTCAGCTGCGGGATCGTTCAATGGGTCGGACATGATCGTATGGCGCGGCCGCTCGACGGGCACTGAAAAAAGGAAGGCGGCGACGACCAAAACAACCGTCGGTAGCTTCATCCTCTGTGACCTGCAATGCAGGTGGGCGCCGCGAATAACCGGACCACGATCCGGCCAGAGGCAGCTCCCGAGAGATGATTTATGGCCCCAGGGATCGAAAATCCAAACGCGAGGCTCAGTCGTCGCACCGTGTTTATTTAATTTGAAGACAGTTTCGATGCAAGCTCGAGAATTCTGTCGGCGGCACGCTCCAGCGCGTCGGCGGCGGCGTCCTCGCTTGCTGCAGCGCCGTCACCGCTGCCATTGGCGGCAGATTTCGAGCTGTCCTGAGCGCGGTCTGCAAGGATCAGCGCCGCCATCGCCAGCAGCCTTGCCTCGCCGATCTGGCCGACAGACCCGACCAGAGACTGCAGCACCTCTTCGATATCCTTGCCAAGCGCTTCGATGCGGGATTCCTCGCCCGGGCCACAGCCGATCTGGTACGGGGTTCCGTTCAGGCGGATCGTGACGATCGACTGGCTCATGCGTTGCCCCCTTCGGATGCGGCGCCGCGGCGGATGTCTGCAAGCAGCTCCATGGCCTGGGCGAGCTGAGCGTCGATGCGGCCGATCTCGCTGATGATCATGGCGCTGTCCGGCATGCCGTTCGACGGAGCCGTGTCCTTGCCGGTGGACGCGATGGCTGACTCAAGCGCTTCAAGCGCGGCTGCCAGCTTGCTTTCGGCATCAGCTAGTCGCGACATGGGAAGGCTCCTTTATCTGCGTGGCGGCGGTGCTCGCGATTCCGGTCCAACTACGTATCTTCAAGGCGAATCGATCTGGCGAATCAGTCCGGCGATACAGGTCCGTGCAGCGGGCACGCGGCCGGACAAAGGTCGTTGCCCGGGCGGAATCCAAAATGCCCGATGTGAACCATCAAATAAAGCCCCATTTTCAGAGGACGGAAATTCCTTGTTATTTTGTATTCGGCACTGCCACAAATCATGGAACGGCAGCGACTCGCAGATTGACGAATCGGGTCGGTGAAGGCAGATTGCGCGCAGAAATTGCGCATCCGGGCCGGTCCCGCGAGCAGACCCCCTTCAAGGAGACATTCATGCCCAATAATCCCGCGCGTCAGGACATGGCAAACGCCATCCGCGCCCTGGCAATGGACGCTGTCGAGGCTGCGAAATCAGGTCACCCCGGAATGCCGATGGGTATGGCGGATGCCGCCACCGCGCTGTTCGCGGACCACCTGAAGTTCGACGCCGGCGCGCCCGACTGGCCGGACCGTGACAGGTTCGTGCTGTCTGCGGGACATGGTTCGATGCTGATCTATGCGCTGCTGCACCTCACCGGCTATGCCGACATGACGATGGACCAGCTGCGCAACTTCCGCCAGCTGGGCGCGATCACCGCCGGCCACCCCGAGGCTGGACACGCCGGCGGCATCGAGACCACCACCGGTCCGCTCGGCCAGGGCATCGCCAATGCGGTCGGCATGGCGATGGCGGAACATCACCTTGCCGCCAAGTTCGGCCGCGACCTGGTCGATCACTTCACCTATGTCATCGCCGGCGACGGATGCCTGATGGAAGGCGTCAGCCACGAGGCGGCTTCGATGGCCGGCCATATGGGACTGTCACGGCTGATCGTGCTGTTCGACGACAATGGCATCTCGATCGACGGCAGCACCGACCTCGCCGTCTCCGAGGACACGACAGCGCGTTTCGAAGCCTATGGCTGGCAGGTGCTCGCCGTTGACGGCCACGACATGGATGCCGTGTCGGCAGCGATTGCCGAGGCCCGTGCCGATACCGCACGGCCGAGCCTGATCAGGTGCCGCACCGTGATCGGCTATGGCGCGCCGAAGAAAGCCGGCACTGCCGGTGCCCACGGCGCCCCACTGGGTGCCGAAGAAATCGAGGGCACACGCGCCGCCATCGGCTGGTCGCACGCGCCGTTTGAAATTCCGGCCGAGATCAGCGATGCCTGGCGCGCCGTCGGCAGCCGCGGCAGCGCCGCACGCGAAGCCTGGCAGTCGCGTCACGACGCCGCTGACACCGCGGCTTTCGATGCCGCGATGAAGGGCGATTTCAACGCCGCCATCGACAAGGCTGTCGGCGCCTGGAAGCAGAGCCTGTCGGCGGAGCCGCAGAAGCTCGCCACCCGCGTCGCCAGCCAGAAGGCCATCGAGGCCATCCTGCCGGCCTGCCCGTCGCTGATCGGCGGATCGGCCGACCTGACCGGATCGAACAACACCCGCGTCGGCGGCCAGGATTCCTACGGCCGTGACAGCGCCGCGGGAAGCTATGTCCATTACGGTGTCCGCGAACACGGCATGGCAGCGGCGATGAACGGCATCGCGCTTCATGGCGGGGCCATTCCCTATGGCGGCACCTTCCTTGTCTTCACCGATTACTGCCGCCCGTCGATCCGCCTGTCCGCCCTGATGCGCCAGCGCGTCGTCTATGTGATGACGCATGATTCCATCGGCCTTGGCGAGGACGGGCCGACGCACCAGCCGGTCGAGCATCTGGCAGCGCTGCGGGCGATTCCAAACCTGCTGGTGTTCCGCCCCGGCGATGCGGTCGAGACCGCGGAGGCCTGGCAGTGCGCGCTTGCCGCCGAGGAGTCGCCCTCGATTCTCGCGCTCAGCCGCCAGGGGCTGGAACAGTTCCGGCTCGGCGATCTGTCGGAGAACATGACGGCGCGCGGCGCCTATATCGCCGCCGGCGAAGCCGATGAGCGGCAGGTCACGCTGATGGCGAGCGGCTCGGAAGTCGGCATCGCCATTTCGGCCCATGAAATGCTGGCCGCCGACGGCATTGCCGCGACGGTCGTTTCGGTCCCGTGCATGGAACTGTTCCGGCAGCAGGATGCCGCCTGGCAGAAGATGGTCCTCGGCACCGCGCCGCGCATCGCCATCGAGGCCGCCATCCGTCAGCCGTGGGACCGGATTCTCGGCGAGAACGACGCTTTTGTCGGGATGGATGATTTCGGGGCATCGGCACCTGCCGGCGACCTGTTCCCGCATTTCGGGATCACCGCCGACGCCGTCGTCGCCGCAGCGAAAACACGCGTCGCCTGAGCGGCGTCGGAACAGATTGAAGCAACCACTCCGCCGGAGGATCAATACGTGACCACAAGACTAGCCATCAGCGGCTTTGGCCGGATCGGCCGCATGGTACTGCGCGCCTTCGTTGAATCCGGCCGGGACGACGTCGAGATTGTCCTGATCAACACACCCGGCCCGGTGGAGACATCCGCGCATCTCTACGAGTTCGACTCTGTTCATGGCCGTGTAATGGACGACATTTCATTCGGCGAGGGTTGGGTGGATGTCGGCACCGGACGGATTGCGATGACGCATGAACGCGACCCGGCAGCCATCCCGCACGGCGCGCACGGCGTCGATGTGGTGCTTGAATGTTCCGGCCGTTTCAACGACCGCGACGCATCGGCGGCGCATCTGGCCGGCGGTGCGAAACGCGTCCTGGTATCCGCGCCCTGCAAGCAGGCCGATGCCACCATTGTCTATGGCGTGAACCATGACGAGATCAGCGCTGACCATCTGGTGATCTCCAATGCCTCGTGCACGACCAACTGCCTGGCGCCGGTCGCCAAGGTGATGTCGGACTCGGTCGGGATCGAGGCCGGCTACATGACGACGATCCACGCCTATACGGGCGACCAGCCGACACTCGACACCAGCCACAAGGATTTGCGCCGGGCGCGGGCGGCGGCGATGTCTATGATCCCGACCTCGACCGGCGCGGCGCGTTCGGTCGGCGAGGTGCTGCCGCACCTGAAGGGGAAGATGAACGGGTCGGCCATTCGCGTGCCGACGGCCAATGTCTCGGTTGTCGATTTCGGCTTCACCGCAGAGCGTGACACCGGCACGGATGAAATCAACGCCCTGCTGCGGGCGGCGGCCGAGGGGCCGATGAAGGGCGTGCTGTCGGTCAATGACAGGCCGCTGGTTTCGGTCGATTTCAATCATGACCCGAACAGCTCCATTGCCGATCTGACACAGACACATGTGATGAACAACCGCCTCGTGCGGGTGCTGGCCTGGTACGACAATGAATGGGGTTTTTCGTGCCGGATGCTGGACAACGCCGCGGAAATCGGCAAAACACTCTAGCCATGTGGTTGCGGCCTGCCGGAAATGCGGGCCGAGGCATGATCAAGCGACAAGAGGAACGCCATGAAGCTGAACGGTAACGCCGTCAAACCCGGCAATGTGATCGAACATAACGGGCGCCTGTGGACCGCGGTGAAGGTCGAACATGTAAAGCCCGGCAAAGGCGGCGCCTTTGCCCAGATCGAGCTTCGCGACATTCGTGACGGCACCAAGCTGAACGAGCGGTTCCGCTCGTCGGAGACGGTGGAGCGGGTGATCCTCGAGGAATCCGAGTGCAGCTTCCTTTATGATGACGGCGACAACCTCGTCTTCATGCATGGCGAAACCTACGAGCAGATCGCCGTTGCCGGCACCATGGTCGGCGATGTCGCCGCCTTTCTTCAGGACGGCATGCTCGTGACCGTTTCCAGCCACGAGGGCGACCCGATTTCGGTGCAGCTTCCAGACAAGGTCGTCATGGAGGTTGTCGAGGCCGATGCCGTGGTCAAGGGACAGACCGCCTCGTCAAGCTACAAGCCGGCGGTCCTCGAGAATGGCGTGCGCGTTCTGGTGCCGCCGCATATCGAGGCCGGCACCCGCATCGTCGTCCGTCCGGAAGACGCCAGCTATGTCGAGCGCGCCAAGGACTGATCCCGGCGCCCGCCCCGACACAACCCAGAGGATTATGATCCATGGCCAGCCAGTCAGCGCTGATCAACGTCATGCAAAAGGCGTCAACCTATGCCAGCCGCGGCATGCTCCGCGACTTTGGCGAGGTCGAGAATTTGCAGGTCAGCCGCAAGGGGCCGGCGGATTTCGTCAGCCGCGCCGACATCAATGCCGAAAAGACCATCCGCAAGGAGCTGTCGAAGGCGCGGCCGGGCTGGGGCTTCCAGCTTGAGGAAGGCGGCGTCATCGAGGCAAGCGAGCCCGGCGCGCCGGTCTGGGTTGTCGATCCGCTGGACGGCACCACCAACTTCCTTCACGGCATTCCGCATTTCGCGATTTCGATCGCGGCGATGGAGATCGACGAGCAGGGCCGCAGAACCATCACGGCCGGCAGCGTCTTCGATCCGGTCAAGAACGAATTCTTCTATGCCGAAAAGGGCAAGGGCGCCTTTCTGAACGAGCGCCGGCTTCGCGTATCCGGCCGCCGCAGCATGGCCGACTCCCTGTTTGGCTGCGGCATCCCGTTCCTTGGACGGGGAAGCGCCGAGGACCATGCCGAATTCCAGAAGCAGCTTGGCACCATCATGTCCGTCAGTTCGGGCGTGCGCCGCAACGGCGCGGCCGCGCTTGACCTCGCCTGGGTGGCGGCCGGACGCCTCGACGGGTTCTGGGAAAAGGGCCTGAGCTTGTGGGACATCGCCGCCGGCGTGCTGCTGGTGCGCGAGGCAGGCGGTTTCATTTCGGACTTCGCGTCGCGTGACAAGGCACTGGACAGCGGCGACGTCGTGGCTGCCAATCCTTCGATCCATGGCGAGCTGATCCGCAAGCTGCGCGACTAGACCCCGCATCTGCCAGAGACTTTGTTCCAGTCAAGGCGACCTGCCTGGCTGGCCATGCGGCCTCATTCCTGCCATTCTTTTCCGCAACGTTGCACCACGCAATGATCGCGCCGGATTGATTCCACAGGAGAAAGGGCGATGATGACCGACCCGCGCCGCTACCTCGTACGCATGCTGATGTTTCTTGCGGTGGTTGTCGCCATCGCGGCGCTTCTTCATGCTCCGCTGCTGCAGGCCTTTATGGGCAACCCGGCACTCAACGGGGTGATCGTCGGCGCGCTGTTCATCGGCATCGCCTTTACCTTCAGGCAGATATTGCGGCTGATGCCGGAACGTCGCTGGCTGACCACCATCCAGAAAACCGGCAAGCTCGACAACAGGCAGGTGAAACCGGTGCTGCTTGCCACCGTCTATGCGATGCTCGCCGACCAGCGGCAGGAAGCCCGGCTTTCGGCGCTGTCGCTCCGGTCCGTTCTCGACGGCGTCGCCGCCCGCCTCGACGAGGGGCGCGAGATTTCGCGCTACATGATCGGCCTGCTCGTCTTTCTCGGCCTGCTGGGCACCTTCTGGGGCCTGTTGCAGACGATCGGTGCCGTAGGGCTGGTCGTCGGCTCTCTCGACACCGCAGGGACCGATTTCAGCGCAATGATGGCCCAGCTCAAGGGCGGGCTTGATGCGCCGCTGTCGGGCATGGCGACAGCCTTCTCCTCGTCGCTTTTCGGCCTTGCCGGCTCGCTGATCCTCGGCTTTCTCGACCTGCAGCTCGGCCAGGCCATCGGCCGGTTCTTCAACGAGCTTGAAGATTGGCTGTCCGCCTTCGCCCGGTTCAATGACGGCGGGCCGAGCGGCGGCGAGCGCGGCGTCACCCCGCTGGCGCAGGGGATGAGCGAGGATGCGGCCCGCGCGCTGATCCATCTGGGCAATTCCATCGCCGCCGGCGAGGATAACCGGCAGCGCGTGCTCGACCAGCTGAGCAACATCAATATGACACTCGCCGCTCTCAACGAGGCGATGACCGACGACCGCCGTCTTCGCGAGCAGCTGGCGCAGCTGAACGCCGGGATCGCGCAGCTGTCGGCCGACCTGCAGGAAGACCGGACAAAATCCAGCAGTGCCGTGACCGCCGAGCTTCGCGCCCTTGCCAGCGCCATCAACAAGATGGCCGGCACCCGTACCACCCGCGCGACAAAAGGGTCCTGACCATGGCGCTGGCGCGTCTTGGCGGCGCCCGCCGCCCCGAGAACTACACCTGGCCCGGCTTTGTCGACGCGCTGGCGACCCTTCTCATGGTCATCATCTTCGTCCTGCTGGTCTTTGTGCTGATTCAGGTCAACCTCGCTTACAGGGTGGCCGGTCAGGACGCGACGATGAACGACATGCGCGCGCAGATCGTCAGCCTCGGTGACCTGCTCAACCTCGAGCGCAAGGCCAATGACGAGCTGAAAGACGAGCTTGCCGGCATTTCAAGCCTTCTGGACGCAACCACCAACGAGCGCGACAGCCTCGTCACCCAGCTTGCGAATGCCACGGCGACGCTCAGCCTGCGCGACAGCGAGATCAGGCAGCTGACCGCCATTCAGGCGCAGACCGAGGAATCGCTGGAGGCGGCGCGCCAGACCATTGCCGAACGGGTGGCCGCGCTGGAGGCCATCGAGCTCACCCTTGCAGAGGCACAGGCGAAGCTCATGGAATCAGAGGTCGAGATCGCCGATGCCGCCGCGCGCAATGTCAGCTCGCTTGCCCGCATCAGCGAACTTGAAACGAAGAACGCCGCCTCGCAGGCCGAGGTCGCGCAAATGACCAACGCCGTGACGGCGCTGCGGCTGCGGATCGAGGAGCTGACGAGCCTTCTGGCAGAGAAGGAGGCGCAGGCGGCGCGTGACAAGATCGCCATCGCAAGCCTTGGCAAATCGCTGAACAACGCGCTGGCCTCGCGGGTCCAGGAGCTGCAGCGCTTCAGATCCGAATTCTTCGGCCGCCTTCGCGAAGTGCTTCGTGGCCGCGATGATGTGAGGATCGTCGGCGACCGCTTTGTCTTCCAGTCCGAAGTGCTGTTCGCGCAGGGAGCTGCCAGCCTTGGGCCGGAGGGCGAGGAAAAGCTCGGCCAGCTGGCCGTGGCGCTGAACCAGATCGCAGCGGAAATTCCGGAAGACATCGACTGGATCCTGCAGGTCGAGGGCCATACCGACGACATTCCTGTTCGCGCAGGGCGGTTTGCCGACAACTGGGACCTGTCGACGGAGCGTGCGCTCTCTGTGGTGCGCTTCCTTGCTGAATCAGGGCTTCCGGCGAACCGGCTGGCCGCCGCCGGCTATGGCGAGTTCCAGCCCCTGGATGACGCGGGCTCGGACGAGGCACGCCGCCGCAACCGCCGGATCGAGATGAAGCTGACCCAACGCATCGCCGGCAACTGACCCATCCTGCTTTCACCGCGATGTGAACCGGTGCCCGGCCTTTGTTAACCGGCAAGATGATCATCTGAAAGGATGGTCTTTTCAGATGATCTGCCGGCGGCACAGCGCGCCTGCAGCGCCACCTTGATCCCGCTGCTGCCTGTTACGCTACTGCTTGTTATATGGCTGCTGCCGTCACATGCCCGGGCATGCGGCAACGCTGCCCTGTGCGGCGATCATATCGATGCGTTCTTCCTGCCGCTCATCGCCAGCAGCCTGACCGGGGCGCCGGCCGCGGGCGCCGCAACACCGGTGGCGGACATGCCGGCAACAGCGCTGCCCGACAGGCCGGTCATCATCAGGCCGCCCCCGCGGACATCACCACCGGCCGAACCAGGCATGCCGGGCTGGCGGATCCAGGTGGAACAGCAGCTGGTGACGGGACGGCTGACGGATGGGGGACAAGCAAAGCTCCATGCCAGGACCGCCGCGGTCTGTCTGCGAAACAGGGTGATACCGGCGTAGGGCCGGGCGGCTCACAATCCGGCCCGCCGGCGCTTCTTCCCTATGCCAGGATTGCTGGCATGTGGCATATGGACTATGGCGTGGACATTCCGGCCTTTGCCGGGTGGCCTCTCGGCACAATACGCCAGCACCTTGCCATGAGGCTGGCCTGCGGCGCCTGCGGACATGCGGGAGGGGCGGACCGGTTCGTCGGCTCGGCGTGGCTGGAATTGACTGTGGACGAGCTTGCCGAAGGATGGATCGAGGACATCGAACTCGTATTGGCCGGCGGGCGCAAAGCCACCGGCGAGCTGTCCTTCTTCGACCAGCAGCCGCAGCAGCATCTGCTGAGGGATGATCAGGCGCAGCTGTCCCTGCGGATCGATGATGGCGCGGGAAACAGCGGACGCGGCAACAGAACTGGTGAGTTCACCGGGGTTCTCGCCAGCTGGATCGAGGGTGACGGCAGGATCACCGGCGCGTTCAGCGGCGTTGCGCCGGACGGCGCTGGCGGCATCGGCGGGGTAACCGTTCAGTTCAGCGGCGCGCCTTGCGTGCCGCTCTGCGGGGTCGAGAACTGAAGGTCGGCCAGATGGCGGTAAAGCGCCGACTCGTTGATCAGCTGTTCGTGCGTGCCAGTGGCGGTGATCCTGCCACCATCCATCAACAGGATCCGGTCGGCGCGAACCACCGTCGCCAGCCGGTGCGCAATGACAATGGATGTGCGGTCGCGCATCAGCCGCTCCAGCGCCGCCTGCACGGCCACCTCGGAACGCGCATCCAGCGCACTTGTCGCCTCATCGAGAAGAAGCAGCCCCGGATCGCGCAGGATCGCGCGTGCGATGGCGATCCGCTGGCGCTGGCCACCCGACAGCCGCACGCCCTTTTCCCCTACCGGCGTGTCATACCCGTTCTCGAGCGCGGCGATGAAATCATGAGCTTCGGCCTGCCGCGCGGCGGCGATGATCTCGTCCTCGTTCGCGTCCGGCCGGCCGAAACCGATATTGTCACGCACGCTGGTGGAGAACAGCGCAGGCTCCTGCGGCACCAGCCCGATATATTGCCTTATGTCGCCAAGGGAGAGGTCACGCAGATCCTCGCCGCACAGCCGCACAGTCCCCGCACCCGGGTCATAGAACCGCAGCAGCAGATGGAACAGGGTCGATTTTCCGGCCCCGCTTGGCCCGACAAGCGCCACCCTCTCGCCGCGCGAGATTTCGAAATCGACCGCGCTGACGGCCGGTCGGCTGGTTCCGGCCGGATAGGAGAAATCGACAGCCTCAAACCGGCAGGCCGTCTCGCAATCACGGCGAAGCGGCAACGGCGCGGTCGGCTCCGACAGATCGGCAGCTGTCTGCAATGTCTGGGCAATCCGTTCCGCGGCGCCAGCGGCCCGTTGCAGCTCGCCGGCGAGTTCCGACAGGAAGCCGGTCGAGGCCGCGACCAGAAAGGCGTAGAAGACGAAAGAGGACAGGTCGCCGGCGGATATGCGCCCGGCGATCAGGTCCTGGCCACCGATCCAGAGGATCGCGGCGATGCCTGAAAAGACGAGGAAGATGATGATCCCGCTCATCCAGCCGCGAAGCCTGACCCGCCGCAGCGCCGCCTCGAGACTGTCATCGACAGCGGTCTCGAACCGCGAGGCCATCATGCCCTGCCGGCCAAAGGCCTGAACGGTCCTGATGGCGGCCACCGTTTCCTCGGCCTGAACCGCGACATCGGCAAGCCTGTCCTGCGCGATCCGCGAGGCCTTGCGCAGCCGGCGCCCGAGGATGATCAGCGGAATCACCACCAGCGGCACCACGACAAGAACGACAAGCGACATCTTCGCGCTGGACAGGACCACCATCACAAGGCCGCCGAACAGCAGGATGATATTGCGCGCCGCCATCGACAGGGTCGATGTCATCACCGTCTGCACAATCGCCGTATCGGTTGTGATACGGGCCAGCACATCGCCGGTGCGGGCCGACTCGTACCATGCCGGCGGCAGGGTCATCAGATGGCCGAACACGGCGCGGCGCACATCGGCAAGAACACTCTCGCCGATCTGGTTCACCAGGGTGGTGCGAAGATAGCTTCCGGCAGCCAGCACAAAGGCAATCACCGCCGTACCGATGACTGCGCCATTCAGCAGCTCCGGATCCTGCCTGCCAAGCCCCTCGTCAACGAGATAGGCAAGGCCGCGCCCCATCGTCAGCAATGCGCCGGCCACCATCAGCAGCGCCAGGGCGGCACCGGCGATGCGCCAGCGATAGGGGCTGAAAAACGGCCAGAAGACGCGCAGCAGCTCGGCCGAGGAATAGGCCGCGCCGCCCTCGCCCGGCGATACGCTCTGCCGGTTGAATGCCGTGTCGGTAGTGGTCTGGAATGATGGCAAGCCGGGCCGCCCCCGTACTGGTCCGGCACGCCGATTGGGGCTTGCCTTCTATGGTGGTTGGGGATATACCACCGCACTCGGACATTGACCAGCGCGACAGCTTGGCGCGCTGCATGAAAACCGAGTGAAGACAGCAGAGCAAATAGGGCCCGACAGGGCTGGGAGTATTCTGATGAAGAAGGATATCCATCCGGACTACCACGAGATCACTGTTGTCATGACCGACGGCAGCGAGCACACGACCCGTTCGACCTGGGGCAAGCCCGGCGACGTGCTGAAGCTCGACATTGACCCGAAGACCCATCCGGCATGGACCGGCCAGCACCGCATCGTCGACTCCGGCGGCCAGGTGGCGCGCTTCAACAAGCGCTTCTCGAACCTCGGCATCAAGTAATTCTTTCCACACATTGCGGAAACGCAAAAGGCCGGCTTTCGCTGGCCTTTTTGTTTGTCTGGAACCTGCCCGGGCATAGAGGCTAGCCGCGGCTACGAATCGCCGCCTGTGCCGCCGCCAGACGCGCCGCCGGCACCCGGTAGGGCGAGCAGGACACGTAATCCAGCCCGACCTCCTCAAAGAAGCCGATCGATGCCGGATCGCCGCCATGTTCGCCGCAGATGCCCAGCTTGATGTCGCCGCGTGCGGCACGTCCGCCTTCCACGCCCATGCGCACCAGCGCGCCGACGCCCTCGCGGTCGATCGACACGAACGGGTCCGCCGGATAGATTTCGGCATCGGTATAGGCATGCATGAAGGAACCCGCGTCATCACGGCTGATGCCGAGCGCGGTCTGCGTCAGGTCGTTGGTACCGAAAGAGAAGAACTCAGCCTGCTGGGCAAGGTCGCCGGCGCAGACGGCGGCACGGGGCAGCTCGACCATGGTGCCGACGAGATATTCGATGTGGGTTCCGGTCTCGCCGGCGACCGCCTCTGCCTCGGCATCGATCACCGCCTTGCAGATCTCGAGCTCCCGGCCGGTGGCGGCAAGCGGGATCATGATCTCCGGCACCGGCGCGGCATCTCCCTTTGCGGCGATGGCTGTCGCCGCCTCGAAGATGGCGCGCGCCTGCATGCGGCAGATCTCCGGATAGGTGACCGCAAGACGGCATCCGCGATGCCCCAGCATCGGGTTGCTTTCCGACAGTTTCAGCGCCCGCTGGCGTGCGGTTTCCGGCGAAATGCCGGCGGCGGCGGCCACATCGGCAAGCTCCTCGGCCGAATGCGGCAGGAACTCATGAAGCGGCGGGTCCAGAAGACGGATCGTCACCGGAAGGCCTGTCATGATGGTGAACAGCTCTTCGAAATCCTGCCTCTGCATCGGCAGCAGCTTGGCCAGCGCGGCCTCGCGGCCGGCGGTATCGACAGCCATGATCATCTCGCGCATGGCGATGATCCGGTCGACATCAAAGAACATGTGCTCGGTCCGGCACAGCCCGATCCCCTCGGCCCCGAAATCGACCGCCGTGCGGGCATCCGCCGGAGTCTCGGCATTGGTGCGAACCGCCATGCGGCGGGTCTCGTCGGCCCAGCCCATGATCGTGGCGAACGCGCCCGACATTTTGGGCTGGATGGTGTCGACCTGGCCAAGGAAGACCTCGCCGGTGCCGCCATCAATGGTCACAATGTCACCTTCCGCCAGCTCGTGCTCACGGATATAGACCTTCCCGGCCGTCTCGTCGAAGCGCAATTCGCCGGCACCGGAGACACAGGCACGTCCCATGCCGCGCGCGACAACGGCCGCGTGGCTGGTCATGCCGCCGCGTGCGGTCAGGATGCCGGCGGCGGCGTGCATGCCGTGAATGTCCTCGGGGCTGGTCTCGAGCCGCACCAGAATGACGCTCTTGCCGGCTGCGGCCAGCTCCTCGGCGCGATCGGCGCTCAGCACGATCTCTCCCGCGGCCGCGCCCGGAGAGGCCGGAAGCCCCTGCGTGATCACCGTCTTCTCGGCATCGGGGTCCAGCGTCGGGTGAAGAAGCTGGTCGAGCGCGATCGGATCGATCCGCAGAAGCGCCTCGTCGCGCGTGATCAGCCCTTCCTCGGCCATTTCCACGGCCATGCGAAGCGCTGCCGCGCCGGTCCGCTTGCCGTTGCGGGTCTGCAGCATATAGAGCTTGTTCTGCTGAACGGTGAACTCGATGTCCTGCATGTCGCCGTAATGGGTCTCGAGCTGCGTGCGCACCGCGTCGAGCTGGGCGAACACCTCGGGCATCGCCTCTTCCATCGACGGCTCGCTCTCGCCGGCGGTCTCGCGCGCCGCCCTGGTCAGCGACAGCGGGGTGCGGATGCCGGCAACGACATCCTCGCCCTGGGCGTTGATCAGATACTCGCCATAGAAGCTGTTCTCGCCAGTCGAGGGATCGCGGGTGAAGGCGACACCGGTGGCGCAATCCTCGCCCATATTGCCGAACACCATCGCCTGGACGTTCACCGCCGTGCCCCAGGAGGCGGGGATGTTGTTCAGACGGCGATAGGTTGTGGCACGGGCGTTCATCCAGCTGTTGAAGACAGCGCCGATGGCGCCCCACAGCTGGTCGTTAGGGTCCTGCGGAAACTCTTCGCCGCTCTCATCACGGACGATCTGCTTGTAGGTGCCAACAAGGGTCTCGAGATCGTCGCCGGTCAGGCCGGTATCGTCGAACACCCCGCAACGCAGCTTCTGCTCTTCCAGCGCATCCTCAAACAGGCCGTGATCGACCTCCATCACCACATCCGAATACATCTGGATGAAGCGGCGGTAGCTGTCATAGGCGAAACGCTTGTCGTCCGCGCGCGCGGCGAGGCCCGCCACGGTCACATCGTTCAGGCCGAGATTGAGAACCGTGTCCATCATGCCGGGCATTGATGCCCTCGCGCCCGAGCGGACCGACACCAGAAGCGGGTTTTCCGGATCGGCGAACCGGGCCCCGGTCTGGGCCTCGATACGGGCGATGGCGTCCTTTACCTGGCTCGCCAGCGCGTCCGGATAGCTGCGGCCATTGTCGTAATAATGGGTGCAGACCTCGGTGGTGATGGTGAAGCCGGGAGGCACAGGAAGGCCGATGCCGCTCATCTCGGCGAGGTTCGCGCCCTTGCCGCCGAGAAGATTGCGCATGCCGGTGTCACCGTCGGTGCCGTCCGCGCCAAAGCTGTATACCCATTTTGTAGAGACGTCGTTCATGACCCCGCTATCCCTCCAGTTTCGAGAAATCGGCGACCCGTTGCATGGAATGGCGCACCATGGCCAGAAGGCCAAGGCGATTCTGCCGTACCGCCGCGTCATCGTCATTCACGACAACACGGTCGAAGAAACCGTCGATCGGTCCCCGCAACCCGCCAAGCGACTGCATCGCGGCAAGGAGCGTCTCGCGATCCTGTGCCCCGGCAGCCGGTTCCGGCAGGGCTGCGAGCGCGCCATGCAGCGCAATCTCGGAATCTTCGGTGAACAGGCGCGGGTCAGTTTCGGGGGAAAACGCCTGTTTGGCTTTGCTTTCCTCGGCATTGAGGATGCTGGCGGCGCGACGCCAGCCGGCAAGAAGGCCGGTCCCGTCGTCACCTGAAAGGAATTCGGACAGCGCCGCCGCACGGTCGGCAAGCGCCAGGATATCGTCGTCGCCCTCGGCACCGTCATCGCCAAGAGCGGCGGCCACGACATCATGGGCAAGCCCGTCGTCACGAAGCGTCACGCGAAGACGCTCGCGAATAAAGGCAAGCAGGTCGGGATCGACGGCATCAAAGCCATGCGCCTTGGCCGCGGCCGACAAAATCGTTCCGAGCGGCATGCGGATACGGCGCTCGCGGATGATGCGGATGATGCCGAGCGCGGCGCGACGCAGCGCAAACGGGTCCTTCGAGCCCGTCGGCTTGGCGCCGACACCGAAGAAACCGACAAGGCTGTCGACCTTGTCGGCAAGCGAGACGACGCATCCCTCTGCACTGCCGGGAAGGCTGTCGGCCGGGCCCTGCGGGCGGTAATGCGCGGCAACGGCATCCGCCACGGCAGGTTCGGCCGCGCGGATGTAATGGCCGCCCATGATGCCCTGAAGTTCGGGGAATTCGCCAACCATGCCGCTGACAAGATCTGCCTTGGCCAGCCGCGCGGCGCGCGTGGCGGTCGCCGCGTCACACCCCTCGACATGCCCGGCGATAGTGGCTGCAAGCGCCTCGAGCCGCATGGCCTTGTCATGGACCGAGCCAAGCCCTTCATAGAAGGCAATGTCGGAAAGACGCGGCAGCATCTCTTCCAGCGGGGTCTTCATGTCTTCCTGCCAGAAGAATTCGGCATCGGCGAGACGGGCGCGCAGAACGCGCTGGTTGCCGGCAAGAATCACGGCGTCGCGTTCGGCATCGGCAAGGCGGTTCCCGACGATCACGAAGCCCGGCTGCAGCGCGCCATCGGCGTCCTCGGTCACCAGATATTTCTGGTGCGCACGGATCGAAGCTTCCAGCACCTCGCCGGGAAGCGCCATGAAACGGTCCTCGATAGACCCGAACAGTGGCGACGGCCATTCGACAAGGCCGCAGACCTCGTCGACCAGCCCCTCGTTCGCGCGGAGCGACGTGCCGGCAGCTTCGGCAAGCGCGGACGCGCCCTGAAGCAGGGTGGCGCGGCGCTCGACCCGGTCGACCATCACGTGACCGGCGCGAAGCCGTTCAACATAATCATCGGCACTGGCGACACCGGCGAGGTCGATGTCATCCGCATGTTCGAAATAATGGCCGCGGCTGGCGGCGGTGAAGGCGAGGCTCGCCCCGCCGAGATCGAGTTCCCCGGCAAGCGGAGCGCCGCCGAGAAGCAGGTTCACCCGGTGAAGCGGGCGCACCCAGCGGAAACGTGTGGCACCCCAGCGCTGGCTTTTCGGCCAGGGGAAGTCGGCCAGCACGGATGTGACCATGCCGGGCAGCAGATCGGCCGTGGCGGCGCCTGATTTCTCGATGCGCGCGAACAGGAACCTGCCTTTCGGCGTGTCTTCCTCGGTCAGCTGTTCACGCGACAGCCCGGTGGATTTCAGGAAACCGGCGATCGCCTGCTCGGGCGCGTCGGCGCGCGGGCCGCGGCGCTCTTCGGACAGGTCCTCCTGCCGTTCGGCAAGGCCCTCGACATAAAGCGCCAGATGCCGCGGCGCAACGAAGTGCCGGGCCGCGCCATGCTTCAGCCCGGCCTCGCCAAGCTTGCCGGTGATCAGCCGTTCCAGATCGGCTGCGGCGCGCGCCTGCATGCGCGCCGGAATTTCCTCGCAGATGATTTCGATCAGCAGGTCGGCCATCAGTTCGCCTCCCCCGCCTTCGCGGCACCGATCCATGCCTCGCAGCATCCGCGTGCCAGCGCCCGCACGCGCCCGATATAGGCGGCGCGTTCAGTGACCGAGATCACGCCGCGCGCGTCGAGCAGGTTGAACAGGTGGCTTGCCTTCATGCACTGGTCATAGGCGGGAAGCGCCAGCGGTGTCTCGAGCGCGAGAAGTTTGCCGCATTCTGCTTCGGCATCGCGGAAATGCTGCAGCAACGCTGCCGTATCCGCGTGATTGAAGTTCCAGTCGGAGAATTCGACCTCGGCGCGGTGAAAGATATCGCCATAGCGCTTGCCACCCTGCTCGCCCGGGACCCCGTCCCAGTCGAGGTCGTAGACATTGTCGATCCCCTGAATGAACATCGCGAGACGTTCGAGACCGTAGGTCAGCTCGAGCGGGACCGGATCGCATTCCAGACCGCCAACCTGCTGGAAATAGGTGAATTGCGAGACTTCCATCCCGTCGCACCAGACTTCCCAGCCGAGGCCCCAGGCTCCGAGAGTGGGCGATTCCCAGTCATCTTCGACAAAACGGATGTCGTGGGCGGCGGGATCGAGCCCGATCGCGGCAAGGCTGCCAAGATAGAGTTCCTGCGAGTCAGGCGGCGACGGCTTGAAGATCGCCTGGAACTGGTAATAGTGCTGGAGCCTGTTCGGATTCTCGCCGAAACGTCCGTCTGTCGGGCGGCGCGAAGGCTGAACATAGGCGGCGCGCCAGTGGTAGTCCGGCCCGAGCGAGCGCAATGTCGTCGCCGGGTGAAACGTGCCGGCGCCGACCTCCATGTCATAGGGCTGGAGAATCACAGCGCCCTTGCCGGCCCAATAGGCCTGCAGCTTGAGAAGGATTGACTGGAAATCAAGGCCGGGACGGGTGGTGAATGTCTTGGACATCAGGGCTGTTTCCGCTGGAACCGAGGTCGCAAATTAGCCGCAATCGGGCTGGCAATGCAAGGGTTTGAATCCCCATTCCGCCAGTAAATCAGGCGGTGCCGTCGCGATAGGGGCAGGCCTCGCGCTCGCAGGCCTCTCCTGCGACCCATGCACGGCAGACGCGGCACTCTTCAAGGTCGAGCGCGCGATGACCTTTTTCGGCCTGATCGCCGCCGGAATCCGCGCCCTCGTCACCGCCCTTGCGGCGTTCAAGATATTTGAAACCCATCCAGACGGCCCAGATCACACCGGCAAGCGCCATCAGTTTCGGTAGCGAGAAAATCATACCGGGTCACACCCTTTCCTGTTGTGCCGCGACTTTGGTCACAGACCGAATCGCGACAGGTACGCGCGTTCCACCGCAAGCTGGGCGGCCTCGTCGACGACGCTCGCCGCGGCGGCGCCTGCCATCGATCCGGACAGGCCGCCGATCCCGCTGAACAGTTTTTTCTTCGGCTGAATGGTCATCAGGTCGACCTCTTCACCAAACCGCCTCGTCACGACCGACCGGCAATCGCCGAGCCCGTCGACCAGCCCCAGACCAACTGCGGTCTCACCGGACCAGAAGGCGCCGCTGAACAGGTCTTCATGCGCGCCCTTCAGCTTGCCGCCACGCCGTTCGACCACATGCGCAATGAACTGCTGGTGAATTTCGGCCTGCAGGGACTTCAGTCTGGCGACATCCTCTTCGGCTTCGGGGCGGAAGGGGTCGAGGATGGCCTTGCGTTCGCCGGCCGTATAGACCCGCCGGTCGATTCCGAGCCGTTCGATCGCGCGGTCGAATCCGAACCCGGCAGACACCACGCCGATGGACCCGATGATCGAGGCACCGTTGGCATAGATCTCGTCGGCACTTGCGGCAAGCCAGTATCCGCCGCTGGCGGCGACATCCTCGCAGAAGGCCAGCACCGGCACATCGGCCTTGCGCGCCAGATCCCGAACCCGCTGCCCGATCAGTGCCGACTGCACCGGAGATCCGCCGGGGGAATTGATGATGAGAGCGACGGCCCTGGCGCTCTTGATCGAGAAAGCCTTCTTCAGCTGCGGCTCCACCGCCTCGAGCGATATGCCGCGCCGCAGACCGCCCCCGGCGGCAATCACGCCGGAAAGGCGGACCACCGGCACCACGGCCCGGCGCTTGCGCCAGAAGAGCAGGCGCGACAGCACCGCCCTAGGCCTCGTCACCGGCATCGCCGCGACGCCGGCTGTTGGCAAGCGGACGTGCCGGATGGATCAGGGGAAGCTGGCCGCCGGCCATGATCTGGGCGGCGACGTCGGTGAAGCCGCCATCATCACGGTGCAGCACGATGCCGGGAAGAACCGCGCCCGGACCGTCGACGTCGCGCCTGACCTGAACGATGACCCGGCCGGCCGGGCTGGAATGGCGCGGCCAGAGCGGGAAGAGCACCGCCTCGCCGGCCCCGTTCTGCTGGAACAGGCTGATCAGCTCCGGCACCCGGTCGGCACGGCAGATAAAGGTGATCTTGGCGCGCGGCTTGGCGGCCCAGACCGCCGCCTTGACCCAGTCCACCATGTCGGTGTCCTCGCCCATATGGGCAAGCGCGCGGTCGGCGTTGCGCGGACGGGTGCCGTGCGAATTGTGATAGGGCGGGTTGCTGACGACATGGTCGAAGCTGCCGGCCAGAACCGGCGGCAGCTCGCGAATGTCGGTGGTCAGGATGCGCAGCCTGTTGGCGACGCCGTTGACCTCGGCATTTTCCTGCGCCATCGCCGCAAGGTCGGCATGCTTCTCGACGGCTGTAACCTGCAGTTCGTGATGACGGTGCGCCAGGCACAGGCAGACACCGCCGACACCGGCACCGAGGTCGAGCACCCTGCCGCTGCTGGTAGAGATCGCCGCCGCGAGAAGGACGGCATCCGTTCCGACCCGGTAGCCATCCGCCGGCTGGGTGATCTTCACAGCCTCGTTCAGCAGGTGGTCATGCGTCACCTGCATCATCCGGATTTCGCCTTCGGGCGTGGATTTGTCAGTCATCGTAATATTCCTCGGCATCGCGAAGCACGGTCTCCGCCGCCAGCCTCTGCGCCGGTGGAACCACGAGCCGTCTCGGGAACGCGCCGATCCCGCCCTCCAGCGCCGCGATGTTCTCGTCGAACACCTCGGTATGGATGCCGGAATCCGACAGCAGCGCCCGCAAAAAGGACAAGCGCACAATGTCCGTGGTTCTTACCAGCGTCACCATGGCAAAGATATGCGACAAAAGCCGGAATTAGCCAAGACCTGACAGAAAAAAACACTCTTGCGCAGGGCGGCAGCTGCGGCGAATTGGCAGAAACCGGTCGGAGGGCATGTTTTCGCTTGCCCCGGGCAAGCGGCGCGCGATATTCGGTATTTATACGCGATTGAACGTTCGGCACAACCATGACAGTCACGCACGCGGCGACCGAGGCCGGCGAAGCGCCGTCACTCGCACCGCTGATCGACATGCTTTCCGCGGATATGGCCGGGGTCAACGCCACCATCATCGACAGGATGGCAAGCGAGGTCCCGCTGATCCCGCAGCTCGCCGGGCATCTGATTGCCTCCGGCGGCAAGCGCATGCGCCCGATGATGACCGTTGCCGGCGCGATGCTGGGCAGCGAGGACGCGGCTGTCCGCGCGCCAGCGATCAAGCTGGCGACCGCCGTCGAGTTCATCCATTCGGCCACGCTCCTGCATGACGATGTGATCGACGAATCAAAGCTGCGGCGCGGCCAGGATACGGCAAATGCCCTGTGGGGAAATGATGCTTCGGTTCTGGTGGGGGATTTTCTGTTCGCCCGCGCCTTCGAACTGATGGTCGAGGCCGGCGATATCACCGTGCTGGGACGGCTTGCCGCCGCCGCCGCGCGGATCACCGAGGGCGAGATCAGGCAGATGGCCATCACCGGCCAGCCGGACACGCCGGTCGAGGATTATTTCGATGTGATCGGGGGGAAGACCGCGGTGCTGTTTTCGGCCGCGGCGGCGGCCGGCATCGAGATCACCGGCGCGCCGGCGGCGCAGGTCGAGGCGATGCGGGTCTACGGGATGGAGCTCGGCATGGCGTTCCAGATCATGGATGACGCGCTGGACTACACCGCCTCGGCCGAGCAGATGGGAAAGAACG
>ENA-OSEY01000469-OSEY01000469.1-marine-metagenome-genome-assembly--contig:-NODE-469-length-29757-cov-6.123956_pt1 | contig 29757 bp, 28 predicted proteins | sample MGYA00248465_ERZ534230 | MGnify/ENA primary metagenome ERZ534230 (study PRJEB26409, sample SAMN06344110) | marine metagenome | isolation source: Sea water from surface | place: Atlantic Ocean:Southern...
CAAAAAGTCACGAATTTTTGCGTCTTCGCCACCTTTAGCCCTCTCGTTCACTGCCATAAGTGTTAAAACACGAGCGTCGTGGTCTTCTTTTTTAATTTTATTAAGTACCCTTTGCGCCATAGGAAAATTTTCCTGTTTTAAATATAGTTCTGAAAGAGAAATTTTTGATTCTAAATGGTCTGGGTTTAACCTGCAAAGCTTCTGTAACCGTTTTAGTTTATCTTCTTCACTTTCATTAGGGTATATTTCATAGAAAACTGTCTTGAGATCAGGGTGTGGCTGTGACTGCCAGGCTTTGTTAATTATGCGGCTCGCATTACGTTTGTTATCCCGCTGTATGTATGCGCGAGCAGCGAGAACCGCAGCAGGTACTAAGTCTGGTGACAATCTGTTTGCCTCAATAGCTGCTTCTTGTTTTTCTATTGAAGTATCCTCAGCTGATAGGTCCTTAGCCTCGGCAAGCGCCAAAACAGCATCACGACGACGGTGTATATCTTTGGGAATTGCGCCCTTTTTAAATTTTGTTCCGAGCGTTTTGCGCGCTCCTCGCCAATCGCCTGACTCAGCTTGAAGCTGTAATAGAATATCCTGTGTTTCAATATGTGCCGGTTTTATATTAAACGCTTCTTTGGCAAGTTTAATTGCCACTTCTGTCTGTCCTTCTGCTAATTTCTGTTTGAGTATTCCGCGCAGGCCTACAAATCGAGTTTTTGGATTCTGAATTAGGGATTTATACGTCTCATTTGCTTTTTTAAGATCTCCTGAAAGCTCTGCCGCCTGTGCAAGTAGCACATTTGTCAATTCAGGTCTTTTGAGATATTTTTCCGCTTTACTTGCCTTCGTTAAAGCGGTGGTGCCTTCTCCTGAAGCTAATGCTAACAATCCATCAGACAGAGCGTTAAATCCTTTTCTCTCTCTATTTTTTGAAAAATATCGTGTTATGGCAGTTTCATCACCATTAATAAAGCTCAAGATTGCCAAAAAGAATGAAAACAGTTTTAGCATTATTATTGCTAACACTATGACCAAACACAAAAATATGACTGTTTGAATAGGGCTGAGTATAAACTCAGTTGTGCCAATATTTATGAACACTTCACCTAAAACAGTTTGCTCATTATCAAGCAAATAGGTTATTCCAAGCGCAATAATAGCAATTATCACAATAAAAAAAACTATTTTAAAAAGTGATAGTAGCATTCTGAGTGTCCTAATCTGTATGAAAATAGGTCAAGTGATTTATAGCAGTATTGATTTCTAAACGATTTTTTGCATCCATATACCAATCCCGAATTTCATTCTGTAAATGTGAGGGTAATTGGTCCAGCTCGTCTAATGCTTTTTTAATATCACCATTTTTGACAGCATATTCCGCTCTAGAAAGAATGGCGTCACTACTATTCCCCAATTGAGGGCTAGTTGATCTCGTTTTCACGAATTTTTTTAGAAACTTCGTAATGTCTAAACCGCCTTCTTCGTTTACAGGTTCATTGATTTGGTCACTTTTTAAAAGCCTTCTTGCGTATTGGGGAAAAGTTTGGACCAAATCAAATTGTGTAGCTACACCGGTTTTTGCTAAAGACTTTATAATAGCTGGTGCATTATCGCCACCAGCCTGTTCATATTCTTTAAGAGCTTTTTGAAATGGCAAACCTGCTAATATTGCCCCTTGCATGGATAGCAATGCTTCATCCAAAGAAACATTAGAACTTTCTTCAATGATCGGCACATCGTTAGGTGTATTATTATCAATTTTTGTGCCTAACGAAGAGATATCCTCTGAAAGTATCTTAGTTCGCTCATCTATGAGAGCTTCAATTTGTTCAATACTAACAGCAGTCTGGGAAAAATCATACTTTTCAATTTCTTGCATTTTTTTTCCTAATTCCTCTAACTCAGTCACAATTGGCACTATATCAACTTCTTCTTGAATATTACCTTCTATCTCAGAGATCATTTTTTTTAGCCCGTTCATTTGGACAGATAGATTATCATAATTTTTGATAGATTTTTCTTGGCCTGCTTTTAATTCGTTCATGATAGGTAATCTTGGAATAAGACTAAAACTTAGCAAAAAGCTTATGATTGCTCCAAGTATTGCACCAAAAAAAACAGGAATAAGTATAGCCTTAATTTTAGTTTTGTCTGGAGTGCTGGTAACTGTTTCAGCTGAAGGTTTTGGTGAGGTTTCTTTTTTATCAGATTTAGATTTTTCCACTTGAGCGTTGGTATTCTCTTTTGTGGTTTTTTTCTCGTCTGTCATTTTTTACCTAAACAAAAATACTACCTGATAATAAACTAATCTTTTGAAGTAAATTACTCAAGCAACACGTTCTTTAGTATCTTTTTGGTTAGAGATTTCATACCTGCTAAATCTGGTGTTTTTGCTCTGTTTATAGAGCCCAGTTTGATGCCCAAAAATACATTTTCCACTGCCGAACTAATAGCAATTATATGACATTTATCGAATGTTGAAATCTGCTCTTTAAGCAAGATACCTGTGCGTTCTGAAAAAATTGGTAAAATTATTTTGTTGCCTTTTTTGACAGCATCCAAAGCCGAAATTGATAGTTTAGTAGCTACTTGATCATATCCGACCCATTCATTGCATAAAAACCCTGCTTCCCTCAATTTAGTTACAACGTTACCTTTTGTGTATTTTCCGTGAACATGAAGGATCTCTTCTTTGATTTTTCGATCTTTGCATAGCGTGCTAATCAGTTGTTCAACGTTATCACCAAATTTTTCAGCTGAATAACCAAAACTCGATGCAAGGTTTGTTGTTCTATCACCAACACACATTGCTCTTATATTGCTATTAGAGGCTTCTCCTGCAGCCTTTACACCGTTGGACGACGTAAAAATAACAAAATGGCTTTTCTGCAGTTTTTTTGGTCGTTTAAAAAACTTAATTTTGAGCACTGGAGATATTATAATTTGATTTTTTTGAAGTTCTTTTTCAAAAAAAGATGCGAAATCACTGGCTGAATTTACAGGCCTTGTAATAAGCAATTTAGGTTTTAATTCGTTGTATGTCATCTACTGTAATGGTAACTGCCCGGAAACTTTCGTACAATGGGGTTTGAATTGAAGTTATCTGCTCATGTAATTTTAGGTATAGAGAGTAGCTGCGATGATACAGCTGCTGCCATCGTATCATATGAAAAAGGTAATTCAAAAATACTTTCGTCAGTAGTGGTCAACCAAAATACGTTACATGAAAAGTATGGTGGAGTTGTCCCGGAGATTGCAGCAAGGGCGCACGCAGAGAGAGTAGATACGGTTGTAAAGGAGGCCTTGGTGGGAGCTAAGTTAAGCTTATTAGATATAAACTTGATTGGTGTTACTGCTGGACCAGGTTTAATAGGTGGTGTGGTTGCTGGTGTTATGTGTGCCAAAGGGTTGGCCTATGGTGCGAACCTACCTTTGGTCGGTGTTAACCATTTGGCAGGTCATGCCTTAACTCCGCGCCTTACTGGAAATTTAGAATATCCATATTTAATTTTACTCGCATCAGGAGGTCATTGCCAATTTGTAATAGTGGAGTCTGCAAATAAATTCTCACGGTTAGGTGGTACTATTGATGATGCTCCGGGGGAGGCTTTTGATAAAACAGCACGGCTGTTGGGTCTGGAACAACCAGGGGGGCCGTCCATCGAAAGGGAAGCTATCAATGGTGATTTTAAACGATTTGATTTTCCGAGGCCACTCTTAAACCGCGATGATTGTGATATGTCTTTTTCTGGTTTAAAGACCGCTGTGTCTAGGTCCCTGGAGGATTTAGATAAACAGCAAGGTGGGCTGTACGAACGAGATGTTAAAGACTTTTGCGCGAGCTTTCAGGCGGCAATTTCTGATGTGCTTGTAGGAAAATCGAAGCGAGCAATAATTGAGGCGCGAAAGAGATCTTCAGCTTTGAAAACCTTTGCAATCGTTGGAGGGGTTGCTGCAAACGAGAAAATTCGTCAAAATTTATCATCTGTGTGCAGCGACTTGGAAATTGATTTTATGGCACCTCCGCTAGAGCTTTGTACCGACAATGCAGCTATGATAGCATACGCTGCCGGGGAACTATATGATCTTGGGCAAGAAGACGATTATTCTCTATCACCAAGGTCTAGATGGCCATTAGATGAAAAAAAACCACCAATGCTGGGAGGTGGAAAGAGGGGAGCTAAAGCATGACATTTGGAATTATTGGTTCCGGTGCTTTTGGAACCGCTCTATCGATTTCTTTATCATCTACAAATAAAAAGCTAATACTTTGGACAAGAAATCAGGATGTAGTAAACTCTGTTCAGGAAATAAGGGAAAATCGGTTAAGATTACCTGGCTATATTCTACCTCAGAATATCATAGTGACAAATGATATTAATCAGATGGAAAATTGTTCCATAATTTTAATTGCTGTACCTATGCAACAATTAAGATCTGTAGTGGAGTTACATAGATCACGTTTGGAAGGGAAGATACTAGTTGCATGCTGCAAAGGCTTTGAGGTGTCTACTGGTTTAGGACCAACTTCAATCCTTGAGATGGCATCAAATAAGACAGCAGTATTAACTGGTCCAAGTTTTGCTGCAGATTTGGCTTCAGGGTTTCCTACTGCGCTGACCGTTGCTTCTAAAGTAGAAGGTTTGGCACAGTTTATTCAAAGCGAATTGGGAACAGAAACATTAAGGCTTTATTGGTCTGATGACCCAATTGGAGCTGAATTTGGCGGGGCTTTGAAGAATGTTATCGCTATTGGGTGTGGGGTTACTATTGGCGCTGGCTATGGAAGTAGCTCTCGTGCCGCATTAATGACGCGTGGGTATTCAGAAATCATAAGTATTGCTCCTTATTTTGGTGCAAAACCAGAAACGTTATCAGGCCTGTCTGGCTTAGGAGATTTAAGTTTAACATGCATGTCCTCTGAGTCTAGAAATTACCGATATGGGCTTGCACTTGGAAAACAGCAGTCGTTTGATAAAAATATTACGGTAGAGGGCACCAGTACTTCCAGTGCTATAATTTTAAAAGCTAAAGAATTTAAACTTGATACGCCAGTAATGGCAGCAATTAATAACCTTGTGGTAGGTAAAATTTCAGTAAGTGTGGCAATACAGAGCCTTTTATCAAGGCCGCCTAAGAAAGAATAAATTTATTCTTTACTAATATCTGTAATGCTCTGGTTTATATGGTCCCTCTGGAGTAACTCCAATATAATCGGCTTGATCTGCTGCTAACTTAGTTAATTTTACGCCAATGCGATCTAAATGAAGGCGCGCTACTTTTTCATCAAGATGTTTTGGTAAAATAAACACTTCATTTTTGTAGTTTTGTCCGTTTGTCCATAACTCAATCTGTGCCAGCACTTGATTAGTGAATGATGCAGACATCACAAATGAAGGATGGCCGGTTGCATTTCCTAGATTTAGAAGGCGACCTTCAGACAACAGAATTAGCCGGTTACCATTTGGCATCTCTATCATGTCGACTTGTTCTTTGATATTTGTCCACTTGTGATTTCGCAGATGTGAAACTTGGATTTCATTATCGAAATGTCCGATGTTTCCGACAATGGCCATATCTTTCATTTCTCTCATGTGTTCTATACGGATGACATCTTTGTTTCCTGTAGTTGTGATGAAAATATCAGCATCCGATACTACATCCTCAAGGACAACCACTTCAAAACCATCCATCGCGGCCTGTAATGCGCAAATTGGATCAACCTCTGTGACTTTAACACGCGCTCCTGCACCTCTAAGTGAGGCAGAAGAACCTTTTCCTACATCGCCGTAGCCACACACTACTGCGGTTTTGCCTGCCATCATTGTGTCTGTAGCTCTGCGAATGCCATCGACGAGAGATTCTTTGCACCCGTATTTGTTATCAAACTTGGACTTTGTTACCGAGTCATTTACGTTAATAGCGGGAAAGGGGAGCTGCCCATTTTTCACAAGGTCATAAAGTCTATGAACTCCCGTTGTGGTTTCCTCTGAGACACCGCGGATAGCATCTCTAGTTTTAGTGAACCAGCCGGGGGACTGCTTAATTCTTTTATAAATCTGAGCTTTTACCACTTCTTCTTCTTCCGATTGGGGGACGGAAAGAATTTCTTCACCCGCCTCAGCTCTAGCACCTAAAAGAACATAAAGTGTTGCATCACCTCCATCGTCTAAGATCATATTTGGACCATTTTCAAATTGAAATGATCGGTCTAAGTAATCCCAATGTTCTTCCAAAGACTGGCCTTTGATTGCAAATACAGGAACACCAGCTTTCGCTATCGCTGCCGCTGCGTGATCTTGTGTAGAGAATATATTGCAAGATGCCCATCTTACATCAGCTCCAAGAGCTACTAATGTTTCAATTAAAACGGCTGTCTGTATTGTCATATGTAAAGAACCAACAATCCTAGAGCCTTTCAAAGGTTTTGAACTACCGTATTCCTCGCGGAGTGCCATTAGACCAGGCATTTCTGTCTCTGCTATATCGAGTTCCCGGCGTCCAAACTCTGCAAGTGAAATTTCTTTTACTATGTAATCGTTAGCCATATTTAAACTCCGTTTTAACGTCTGCTACCACAACTAAAACAAGGCTGCAATTAATCAATAATTTGTTTAAAGTATTTAAAAATTGTATTTAAAAAGTTCATTTGAAGGCAGTATTATGAAACCAGTGCGCGCATGGCAACGAATGTTATCTGGACGGAGATTAGATTTACTAGATCCTACGCCATTAGATATTGAGATTCAGGATATAGCCCATGGTTTATCATTTGTTGCTCGTTGGAATGGCCAAACAAGTGGCGACTTCCCTTATTCTGTTGCGGAGCACTCACTACTGGTCGAAAGAATTTTTAGTGAATTAAACCCTAACAGTAGCCCACAAGCTAGATTAGTCGCTTTGCTTCACGATGCACCGGAATATGTACTTGGAGATCTTATATCACCGGTGAAGGCAGCAGTTGGTTATGGCTACGAAACGTTGGATGAGAAACTCACTGAAGCGATTCATAGAAGGTTTGGCGTGCCTGCAAAAATATCGCTAGATCTAAAGAAAAAAATAAAGAAAGCCGATAAAATTAGTGCTTGGCTAGAGGCAATTGAGATAGCTGGATTTTCAAAGCATGAGGCTGACAAATTTTTTGGAAAATTTGACAAGTCTTATTTAACTAAATTTTCAATTCAGATCCGACCGCCTGCCCTGGTTCGAAGTGACTATATAGAGAAATGCTCTACTCTACTGGATAACAGGAAATGATATTTTCTGTGAGAAAGGCTGAATATTGTGACATTAAAGAGATGTCCAATATTTTAAATGGGATCATTAATGAAAGTGGTCTTACACTTCAAAATAGTACCACGACGCCAGTAGATTTTAAGAGGAATTATTTTACAAATCCATTTACCCTTTGCAATCACGTTGCTACCCAAGGAACAAAAATTATTGGCTTTCAATTTCTTGAATGGTCAGATCCAAATTGGTCTGGAGTAGACAAATTGCCCTCAGATTGGGGATTGATAGCTACTTATGTCTCAAAAAATGTGAGGGGTCTTGGTGTAGGTAAGCAACTGTTTGAAGCTACAAGATTAACTTCCAATGATAAAGGGATGTGCTCTATTAGTGCAACAATGAACTCTACGAACAAAGGTGCGATAGGATACTATGAAAGTTTAGGGTTTTGTGAATATTTTACATTTGAAAATGAATACAAACAGACTTGCATTTCGAAAAGGTTCGATTTGAGAATATGAATATTTATTTTGGACTGCGCTTTGCCAATATACGCTGAAGTGTTCTTCTATGCATATTTAGGCGCCTTGCAGTTTCGCTAACATTGCGATCGCACAGTTCATAAACTCTTTGAATATGTTCCCATCTCACTCGGTCTGCGCTCATAGGATTTTCTGGGGGTGGCGGAAGTTCATCATCCCTAGTTAAAAGAGCATTAATTACATCATTTGCATCGGCTGGTTTCGATAAATAATCAGTGGCCCCAATTTTAACGGCAGCGACGGCTGTCGCTATAGCACCGTACCCAGTTAACACCACTATGCGACAGTCTGGTCGTTTTGAGCGTAAAATTTCTACTACGTCCAGTCCGTTTCCGTCTGCTAATCTTAGATCAATGACTGCATAGGCAGGTGTCCTTGCAGTAGCTATTGCACTACCAGCAGCGATTGAACCAGCCGTTTCTACTGCAAAACCACGTTTTTCCATTGCCTTAGCTAAACGGCGTAGGAATGGTTCGTCGTCATCTAAAATAAGTAGTGAGTTATCTTCACCAATTGATCTTTTTTCAACCTCTTTCACGGGTTGTCTCCTGCCTTTGGTCGTGTGTTTTTTTAAATAACTAATACTTTGTGGTCAAATGTCTTGTAAAATTAACTATTTTCGACAAAACATGCTGTTGTTTCGGCCATAATTTCTGGAGGAGTATCAGCTCTAAAAAACTCTACGAAGCCGTACTTTGGTAATACTAAATATGTAATCGTTGAGTGGTCAACCAGATAGTATTCATCATTGCTTTCTTGCTTTTTATAGTAGGTTTTATAAGTGTTACTTGCAGCCCTTATTTGCTCTTCGCTCCCAGTATAAGCAAGCATCCGTGGATGAATCATTTCTGCAAATTCTGTCAAAACCTCGGGAGTATCTCGGCTTGGGTCAACAGATATAAAAACTGGTGTTGTTTGTATGCCTCGTTCGTCAAGCAAATCTACAGCATCAGCGTTTCTGGAAACATGTAACGGACAAACGTCTGGGCAAAAAGTATAACCGAAGTAAACTAATGATGGTTGTGAAAAAATTTCAACTTCTGAAACAGCTCGGCCATCGGTAGAAACTAAATCAAGTTTTCCTCCAATACTTCCAGAGCCCCCGGTGACTTTTGAATTTCGGCATTGAGAAAACCTATCCTCTGTATTAAATGGCCAGATCGGAGTCGTAGCTAAATATGTCAGACTAATAAGTATGAATAATGACGCGGCTGATAAGTAAACAATATTTTTCATATTCGTCATTTTCTTGAACTGGCTCGACACCTTGTTATACATGAGCTATAAAAAATATCTTTTAAAATAAAGAGGGTGCGACAATGATACCCGAAAATGCGTTAACAGTTTCCAGAGATAATCAACGTAGTCGATGGATAAGACTGCGAACAATGATTTTATTGCGTTGGGTTGCAATACTTGGTCAAAGTGCGGCAGTTCTGGTCGCTGTGCAGTTTTACAATTTGCGCTTAGAGCTAGATCTAATCATTTTTGCCATTGGAATATCAGTTGCAGGCAATCTTGTAGCTATGTTTGTTTTTCCGGAAAATGAACGTTTATCTGAAAAGCAAAATATGGCAATGATATTATTTGATCTACTTCAGTTACTTTTACTGCTTTTTTTTACTGGCGGGCTCAACAATCCCTTTGCAGTTTTAGTTATTGCTCCTGTTGCTATCTCTGCTACCTCATTGCCTGTAAGATATACTTTTTCGCTTGGCATTATAGCCATATTTGCAGTCACTTTGCTGGCTAATTACAATTATCCTTTATTAACAGAACAAGGGTTTATTTTAAGAGTACCCAATATTTTTATTTTTGGAAATTGGACTGCTATAGTTATCTCAATGCTATTTTTAAGTTTCTATTCTCGGAAGGTTACGGTTGAAGTTAACGATATGTCAGATGCATTATTTGCTACCCAGATGGCGCTTTCTAGAGAACAAAAGCTCACGGATTTAGGGGGTGTCGTTGCAGCAGCGGCGCATGAACTTGGAACACCACTAGCAACTATTAAACTGGCTAGTAGTGAGTTAATGGATGAATTAAAGGACAAAAAAGAGCTCTGGGAAGATGCCGTTTTAATAAGAGACCAAGCGGATCGTTGCCGTGATATTCTGCAGTCTATGGGTCAAGCTGGTAAAGATGATCAGCATATGCGTAATGCGCCCGTATCTGAAGTTATTCGAGAAGCAGCAGAGCCCCACTCGGATCGCGGGAAAGAGATTATTTTTGAGCTAAATCTAAAATCAAAAGAAGATATATCCCAACCCTTAATCCAACGTCGACCAGAGATAATTCATGGTCTTAGAAATATGATTCAAAATGCGATTGATTTTGCAAATAATAAGGTGTGGATTGTGCTCAGTTGGAGTGAAACAGATATAAAAATCACAATAAATGATGATGGTCCCGGTTTCCCTTTGCAAATGATTTCACGGATAGGGGATCCTTTTGTAAGTTATCGGAAAGCCTCTTCACCTCGCCTCAAACAGATAGATTATCAAGGTATGGGACTCGGCTTGTTCATAGCAAAAACCTTATTGGAGCGAACAAATGCAAAGCTGAGTTTTTCAAATGGTGGCGCTAAAGAAATTGAAAATTCAAAAAATGTTACCCAAATCGGCGCTATCGTTGAAATTGTTTGGCTTAGATCAGATATCGAGGCGCAAAATAATTTTTTGGGTGAAAATGAAAACTTACAGGTGTTCTAGATTACTTAAAAGTTATATTAGCGTTCGTAAGATCCTATATTTATGAAAGAATTCATTTTGCTTAATCAGACTTTTGAAACTCATAGTATCAATGAAAAGGAAATGGCTGAGCTCGCCAGACAAATTGGTCAGATTATACAGTTTGATGACACTCTATTGCTATCGGGAGAAATAGGCGCTGGCAAAAGCTATTTTTGCCGAAAACTCATTCAGTCCCGGCAACTTTATCCGGAAGAAGTGCCATCCCCAACGTTTACCTTGGTTCAGACATATGAGACAAATTCAGGTGAAATTTGGCATGTGGACCTATACCGCCTAACAAGCGCCGAAGCTTTGATAGAATTGGGTCTTTCTGAAGCTTTTGAGGAGAAAATCTGCCTGATTGAATGGCCAGATTTGGCGCTTGAGATAGCGCCAGAAAATGCTCTCAATTTAGAGATTTTGATCACTGGCGAACAGCAGCGAAAGGTCAAGTTCAGCTGGACTTGCTCAAATACGTGGAACAAGCGTATTGAAGATATTTCGAAAAATTTTATTGCAAAATAAAAATTCTTTTTTGTGTGAAAAGAATAGTTTGGTAGCTTGATTAAGGCCAGAATTATCTTTATTTTCCAACTCTCATGGTACTAGAAAAAAAAATATTTGGGATGCCTTGTGGAGTAGATTTTCCAAGGTCTTTGGCTTCCGGGATTCTTAAATTTTTTTCAGCTCATCCTCCAGAAGTTTTGGCTAGAGTAAATATAGTAGTAAACACCAAACGTATGCGACTTCGATTATTGGAAGAGTTTGCATCATTAGGTTCAATCCTAATTCCTAACGTACATGTAGTGTCGGATTTATCAGAATTGATAGGCACTTTTAAAGACCCAAATCCGAAGTCGCATTTGCAATATAGATTTGAGCTAATGGTTTTGGTTCAAAAATTAATCGAACAGCAACCTGATCTAGCATCAAAATCGGCACTTTATGATCTCACTGATAATTTAGCAAAATTAATAGATGAATTACAGGGTGAGAACGTCACACCGAGTATAATAAAAAAATTAAATGTAGAGGACCAATCAGGTCATTGGCAACGTATTCTGCATTTTGTCGATATCGTAACAACCTATCTTGAGAAAAGAAATTTGGAGCCAGATTCTGAAGGTTTTCAAAGAAATCAAGTTCGCGCATTACTAAAAGGTTGGGAAGAATTCCCGCCAGAAAACTACATATTTATAGCGGGGTCAACTGGTTCACGTGGTACGACTTTAGAATTAATAAAAGGAATCTATGGGCTCAATAAGGGTGTTGTTGTGTTGCCTGGATTTGATTTTCATATGCCGGAAACAGTTTTAGGCAGTATTTCTGATCCACTTATTGGTGAAGATCACCCCCAATATCGGTTTGTTAAAATGCTCAAAGGTTTAAACGTCAAATACAAGGATGTTGGTATTTGGCCGACAGGATCACCCCCAAGTATTCCTCGCAACAAACTAATTTCCCTTGCTTTGCGTCCAGCGCCTTTCACGGATAGTTGGATGTCAGAAGGGCCTAAGCTAGAATGCTTGGATCGTGCCTGTGAAGGGTTAAGTTTATTTGAAGCTGAGAACCAAAGAGAAGAAGCTTTGGCCATAGCAATGGTTTTAAGAAAGGCAGCGGACCAAAACAAAAGAGCCGCTCTGGTGACTCCAGATCGAAGACTTGCTCGCCAAGTAACTGCTGAACTTTTGAGATGGGGAATTATTCCGGATGATAGTGCAGGACTCTCATTTCATCTAACATTGCCAGGCCGGTTTCTCAGAAAAGTATCTGCAATTTTTAATAGGTCGCCAACTGCTTCTGAATTAATTGCAATATTAAAAAACCCAATATGTCATAGTGATGACGTAAACCGTGGGAAACATTTGCGTCTAGTAACAAAACTAGAAACGTTTCTTAGAAAAAATACAATAATTGACCCCACTGTTGATCATCTAGATAGGTTTTTGAAAGAAAATAATCAGGAATTTTCTCAAAAATGGGTAAAATGGTTATCAATTTTTTTAGAAAAATTTCAAAATGAGGGACAGCAAGAACTGGGGTATTGGCTTTGTGAACATATATCTAACGCTGAGTACCTGGCAGTGGGTTGCGATCCGCTAGAAGAAAAAACGTCTGGCTCTTTATGGCAAAATGATGCTGGTGAGATGGCGAAAAAGATAGTTGATAATATTTTTGCGGTAGCCAGTTCTGCGCCATCAATTTCTTCCTCAGATTACAATAAAATGCTTAATACAATTTTCTCTAGCTATGAGGTAAGAAATTCCCATATTTCACATGATAATATTTTAATTTGGGGAACACTAGAAGCTCGTGCCAATGGAACAGATTTACTAATTTTAAGTGGTCTGAATGAGGGTATCTGGCCAGCGCAGCCAGAGCCAGATCAATGGATGAACAGAAAAATGCGGATAGATGCCGGACTACTACTGCCTGAAAGGAGGATAGGTCTATCAGCTCATGATTTCCAACAAGCTATGGGTGCAAATGAAGTTTGGATAACTAGATCTAAGAGAAACTCTGAATCGGAAACAACTCCGTCACGTTGGCTAAATAGGTTAATTAACTTACTTGCGGGACTTAATTCTAATGGAGGGAAACTTGCTCTTGAAAATATGCGAAGTCGAGGTTCTCAACATTTATTATTGTTAAATGAATTAGAAAAAACAAAGAAAATAAAAAAGCCGTCTAGGCCTGAACCAATCCCGCCTTTAAAAGTAAGGCCAAAAAAACTATCAGTAACAGAAATCAAAACGTTAATCCGTGATCCGTACTCTATTTACGCTCGTCACATATTAAAAATTGAGCCGTTGGAGCGCTTAGATAAGTTTTCTTCTTACACGCTACGCGGGACCGTTTATCATTCAATCTTTGAGCAGTTTGTTATGAATTGGAATTCTGATGCTGATTTAAAGAGCCACCAAGAAAATCTGGAGAAGATAGCATCCGATGTAATTAAAGTCGGTACTTCAAATAAAATCCTGCAAAACTTCTGGAGAAAGGGAATAAACGATATCTCGTTGTCATTTATTAAAGACGAGATCGAGCGTCAACAGGAGGCTACGCCTTCAGCTTTTGAACGAAGCGGTAAATTGTATATTAGGGGCTTAAATTTTGAAATATCTGGAAAAGCTGACAGAATAGATTTGAATAAAAATGGTGGTGCAATTATTTATGATTACAAGTCAGGAACTTTACCATCTTTAAAACAGCAAGTTGCTTACGATAAACAGCTTTATCTACTTTCACTGATCCTGCAAAACGGTGGTTTTGAAGGAATTAGTAGCACTAAAGTGGACGCCGCTTTCTTCGTTCCAATTAAGCCAAATTTGAAGAAAATACATATTCCGGTTGATTTGGAGAGTGTAGAAGAGTTTGAGGTTAAGCTAGGTGAATTGCTCTCTGCTTATCTAATGCTCTCAACAGGCTTTAAGGCTCGGCGTGCTCTTTTCTTAAAACAGGACTACTCTCCATATGATCAAATTTCACGTTATGGTGAATGGGATACATCTGATAAATGTGAAATTGAAATTTTATGAAAACTAATTCTGCAACAAATGCTCAAATAGCTGCATCAGATGCCAAATTATCAACGTGGCTGACCGCAAATGCTGGATCTGGTAAGACAAAAGTTTTGATAGATAGGGTCGCGCGTTTACTCCTCGATGGTGTACAGCCAGAGCAAATTTTATGTTTAACGTACACTAAAGCTGCTGCGGCGGAAATGAAAAATAGGTTGTTTGATCGGCTTGGAAAATGGGCAATGTTAGCAGACCAGGAACTGAATTTTAGTCTTCTTGAGATGGGTGTTCATACGCAACTCGGGACCGAGGAGCTTAAAAAGGCAAGAACATTGTTCGCGCGTGCTATAGAGGTGCCCGGGGGATTAAAAATTCAAACAATACATGCATTTTGCGCATCGTTATTGAGAAAATTTCCTCTTGAGGCAGGTATATCGCCACAGTTTAGAGAATTAGATGAAAGAGGACAGCGTGAACTTTATTTGAAAGTTCTTGAGCTGATTTCTAAAGATAAATTAACCCAAGAAAGTTTTGAACATTTTTTAAAGATTGCCAATGCAAGTAATTGGGAAGAGATAATTTTAAAAATTGTTTCAAAAAGGCATGTTTTTTCAAAAAATAAAAGCCGTGTAGAAATATTTGAAGCCTTTAATCTAAATAGCAATGTTTCAATAGACGACGATATAAGTGCTCATTTTGAACAAAATACCCTAAATTTAGTTAGAAAGATATCTGATTGCTTAAAAAAATCTTCAAGTAAGGCTGATCAAAAGACTGCTCAAGAACTAACTGAAATAGCTTCTATTAATTTGGCCAGCATTCAGCTTCTCGAAAAAATTTTTCTTTATGGCAAAAGTGCTAAATCTCCATTCACGGCGAAGTTAGGAAAATTTTCAACAAAAGAAATGAGAAGTAGTTTCTTAGTTCATTTTATGGATGATATTGATGACTTTATGGTTCGTCTTGAACACTTCAGGAATAGGCGACTTTCTTATCAGGCAGCTGAAGCTTCATTATCCATTCACAAATTCGCTGAAACGTTTCTATCGGTTTATAAAGCTCAAAAGCATATCAAAAGTCTTTTAGATTTTGACGATTTGATAGACATCACAGTCAATCTTCTTACTACCGCAGAAGTTGCTGACTGGGTGTTATATCGACTAGATGGTGGTATAGATCATATTTTAGTTGATGAAGCTCAGGATACTAGTCCTTCTCAATGGAGGGTGATTGAAACTTTAGCTCAAGAATTAACAAGTGGGCAAGGCGCAAGATCAAGTAAGCCGCGAACAATTTTCGTCGTAGGAGATCAAAAGCAATCCATCTATTCATTTCAGGGTGCTGATCCAGCTCAACTTGATAGGGTTCGTGACAGTTTCTCAGCAAAGTTAGAAGGGGCTGATAAAAATCTGCAAGTGGCTTCTCTCGACTACTCATTTAGATCTTCAAAAACCATTTTGAGTCTTGTTGATAAAATTTTTGGAAATGCCAATAAGGATAGCTTTGGTTGGGGGCGGAACCATTTAGCATTCAAGGCAGATTTACCAGGTCGTATTGATTTATGGCCAATTATTCCAAAAACAATGAATCCAAATTTGTTAAAATGGGAAGAACCATTGGAGCTGATTAGTGATGCTAATCATTTTATAAGTTTAGCCCGATTGATAGCTCAAGAAATAAAAAGAATGATAGATCAGAGGGTTCAAATACCAGAGCAGAAAAATATCCAGCAAAAGCCTACCTTTCGTCCAGTTCGGGCAGGTGATTTTTTAATTCTTGTTCAGCGCCGGTCAGAAATATTTCACGAAATAATAAGGGCCTGCAAAGATGTTGATTTGCCAATAGCCGGTGCTGATAGATTGCGTTTAGCCGGTGAGCTTGCGATCAAAGATATATGCAATTTTCTTTCATTTATTGATAATGCAGACGATGATTTTTCACTAGCGGCAGTTTTAAAGTCACCATTGTTTGGCTGGAATGAGAAGCAGTTGTTTGACCTGGCCCATTCTCGTGAGGATATGACGTTATGGCAAGCAATGAGAAAAAATCCGAAGAAATTTTCAAACGAGCTGAATGTCTTTGAGGATCTAAGATCTGTTGCTGATTTTTTGAGGCCTTATGAATTAATCGAACGAATATTAATTCTTCACAAGGGACGGTCTTTATTAATTGGTAGACTTGGAAAAGAAGCAGAAGAGGGTATCGACACATTGCTGAGCCAGGCAATGAATTATGAAATTTCTGAGATACCAAGTTTGACGGGGTTTCTGTCATGGATCTCTGATGAAAATATTGAAATTAAGAGGCAATTCGATAGCTCCATGAATCAAATTAAAGTAATGACTATTCATGGCGCCAAGGGACTGGAAGCTCCGATAGTAATTTTACCTGAGACTAATGACTTCAAAGATGATCTGTCAGATGAGATATTATTCACTGATAATATTGCATTGAAAAAGTTTTCCAGCACGGAGCGGTGTAGTAAAACAACTGAAATTTATAATAGCCAAAAGCAACAAAACGCTGAGGAACGCGACCGTTTGTTATACGTTGCATTAACGCGGTCTGAGGTTTGGTTGATAGTGGCCGCAGCAGGTAATGTATCCGATTTTGGTAATAGTTGGTATAAAAAAATTGAGAAAGGCCTTGTTGATCTTAATGCTGTTTCAGAGAAATTTTTGAATGGTGAAGGTCTTTGCCATAAGCATGTTGATTGGTGTTCTGACCCTTCTTCTGAATATTTAATTCAAGAGAAAATAGAAGTAAATTTGCCTATTATTTTTACAGAAAACGTAAAGTCACCACTAAAACTTGAGAAATTTATTAACCCGTCAACTCTACCAGGCTCTAAGACTATTCAAACTATTGATAATGAACTTCACGGTGATGATGCTAAGATTTTTGGTACTATAGTGCATCTGCTTTTGGAGAAACTGCCAAAAATTAATCCGAATAACTGGCAAACTACACTGCCTAATATTTTAAAGTGGGCAGATATAAATGTGTCTGACGAAATTCAGAATAAAGCTTATAAGCAGGCAAAAAAAATAATAAATAACCCAAGTTTTGAATTTATATTTGCTCCTGAGACTTTAGCAGAGGTCCAGTTTTCAACAATTGTGGAGCCTCTTGGAAAGTTACCTATTGTTGGGGTGATTGATAGGCTTGTGTTGTCTGAAGACTTAGCATGCATAATCGACTTTAAAACTAATCGTGAGGTGCCTTCATGCGTTGATCAGGTACCCCTTGGGATTCTACAACAGATGGGTGCGTATGCTGCATCGATGCAAAAAGTATTTCCAGAAAAAAATATAGAATTAGGAATTATTTGGACCCATTCAGCAGAGTTAATGAAAATCGATGTAAATACAGCTTTAAGTTCGATAGAACCCATTCGAATGACTTGACCTTTCTACTATGCGATCATAGTTTCTTACCAGGTCAAGTTTAGGAGAACTCCATGGCAACAGTAGCAGTAACCGATGCAACATTTGATACAGAAGTTAAGAATTCAGACATACCTGTCGTAGTAGATTTTTGGGCAGAATGGTGTGGTCCATGCAAACAGATTGGACCGGCATTGGAAGAGTTGGCAACGGAGCTAGAAGGCAAAGTCAAAATAGCAAAGGTTGACGTTGATACCAACCCTAGTGCAGCTGCTTCGATGGGTGTTCGAGGAATTCCAGCATTGTTTATCTTTAAAGATGGTGAGGTAGTTTCTAATCGTGCCGGAGCCGCTCCAAAAGCCGCACTACAAAGTTGGATTGAAGAAAGTATCTAGATCTTAATTCGAAATTTAGCCTTTTTGTTCTGTTCGAGACTAAAGTATTGTTTAAGCCAGTTTTTTGGTGAGGTGTAGACCCAATGGCACAACCGGAATTTAATACATGGCATGGCACCACAATTATTGGTGTTAAAAAGGGTGGAAAAGTAGTTATTGCCGGCGATGGCCAAGTTAGCTTGGGTCAAACAGTTATAAAAGGGACGGCTAAGAAGGTTCGAAAGTTGTCACCAGGTGGACATGATGTGGTGGCCGGGTTTGCTGGGTCTACGGCAGATGCATTTACACTGTTAGAACGTTTAGAAGCTAAATTGGATGCGATGCCTGGTCAGTTGGCTAGAGCATCTGTGGAGTTGGCCAAAGATTGGAGGACAGATAAGTATCTCCAAAAACTGGAGGCTATGCTGATTGTTACTGATGGCAAGCAATTGCTTGTGATTACTGGGGCTGGAGATGTTTTGGAGCCGGAGCATAATGTTGCAGCAATTGGTTCTGGTGGTAATTATGCGTTGGCAGCAGCCAGAGGTATGATGGATAGTAAAAAGAGCGCTGAAGATATAGCTCGTCAAGCTATGGCAATAGCAGCTGATATATGTGTCTACACCAATGGGAAGCTTACGGTTGAGACACTTTAATTTTTTCTGGAGAATAAAAAATGACTGATCTTACTCCAAGAGAGATAGTATCAGAGCTTGACCGTTACATTATCGGGCAACGAGATGCTAAGCGAGCGGTCGCGGTTGCATTAAGGTCAAGGTGGCGGCGGAAACAACTCGGTGATGATCTGCGAGACGAGGTGTATCCAAAAAATATTTTGATGATAGGTCCTACTGGCGTTGGCAAGACGGAAATAAGTCGCCGTTTGGCAAAGCTTGCCAGAGCACCGTTCATAAAAGTTGAAGCTACCAAGTTTACCGAAGTAGGTTACGTTGGGCGAGATGTTGAGCAAATTGTTAGAGATTTGGTAGATGCGTCTATAAATCAGACAAGAGAGTGGATGAGAGATGAAGTCCGTTCTAATGCGGAGCGTGCTGCAGAGGAAAGAGTCCTGGATGCGATAGCAGGTGTTGATGCCAGAGAGGCTACAAGGGAAATGTTTCGAAAAAAATTACGTTCTGGAGAATTGGACGAAACAGAAATAGAGTTAGACGTAAATGATACCTCTAACCCACTCCCAATGTTTGATATACCTGGCCAGTCAGGATCACAAATGGGAATGATGAACCTATCTGATTTATTTGGCAAAGCGATGGGCGGTCGAACTGTGAAAAGAAAAATGACAGTTGGAGAGAGCCATGAGGTCTTGATGAGTGAAGAAGCAGATAAGTTGTTAGATGATGAAACAGTCACCCGAGCTGCAATAGATGCGGTTGAGCAAAACGGCATTGTATTCCTCGATGAGATTGACAAAGTTTGTGCAAGGTCAGATGCGCGAGGTGGAGACGTTAGCAGAGAGGGTGTGCAAAGAGACTTGTTACCTTTAATAGAGGGTACGACTGTATCTACTAAACATGGCACAGTTAAAACTGACCATATCCTTTTTATAGCATCAGGTGCTTTTCACGTAGCAAAACCATCTGATTTACTGCCGGAGCTTCAGGGCCGTTTGCCAATTAGAGTTGAATTGCGCGCTTTAACAGAAGAAGATTTTGTCAGAATTTTAACAGAAACAGACAACGCTCTTACTCTTCAATATACAGCCTTAATGGCAACAGAAGGAGTTGAGGTAACATTTTCCACGGAAGGAATAAACGCATTGGCGAAAATAGCTGCCGATGTAAATGAAAGTGTAGAAAATATCGGAGCCCGTAGACTTTACACTGTAATGGAGCGTGTTTTTGAGGAGCTATCGTTCACTGCTCCTGATAAGTCGGGAACATCAGTTGAGATAAACTCAGAGTTTGTTGAGAGCAATATTGGTGATTTATCAAAATCAGCTGACCTAAGTAGATATGTCTTATAGCTTATTGATTTAATAAATAATCAGCCAATGGCCCATTTATTGGATCCAGTGCTTTCTCTGTGCTTAGCGGAGGGTGCACCTTTTTATCTTTTACGACGAGTGTTTGAGATGCGACTTTTTTTGCATCGGCTGGCTCGTGGGTAACCATTAAAACTAATAATTTTTTATTTTTAGCAATTTTTTTGATTAATTCTAACATTTGATCTTTGAGAGATGGGCCCAATGCAGAAAATGGTTCATCTAATAGCAAAATTTTATTTTTTTGCAGTAAAACTCTTGCTAAAGCTACGCGACTTTGCTGTCCTCCTGAAAGTTGTGAGGGTTTTCTGTTTTCTAGGCCAAGTATTCCAACTTCTGACATAACAGCCTTTAGTTTCTCCTCATTATCTCTGGAAATTTTTGGCCAGTGAGTAACAGCCAGTGCTAAGTTTCGCCAAACGCTTAGGTGAGGGAATAGGTTATTATCTTGAAATAAAATTGATACATTTCTTTTTGCTGGAGGTAGATTGCTGATCTCCTTTCCATTCCATATTATGGAGCCACTAGAAATAGAAGCGAAGCCAGATATTAGATTTAAAAAGGTTGATTTGCCAGCACCAGAGGGGCCTACTACTGCGTAAATTTTGTCGGGTTCTAAGGAAATGTTGGTAGAAATCGTTAAATAGCTTTCTTTCAAAGAAAAATTAAGTTTAAGCATTTCTTGTCTTTCCAATTCTGTCAAAGATTAAGAAAATTCCTATTGAAATTGAAACTAATATTACGGCTGATGCCATGGCTTGTTCTGTACGGTAGGCACTCATTAGCTGATAAATAACAAGTGGAAGTGTTTCGAAATCTGCGCCTCCGAATAAAACAATTACACCTAAGTCTCCCATAGATAGTGCTGCTACCAAGCCCATACTGTAGGTTAAAGCACCTTTTAATCTTGGTAGATACACCCAGTAAAACCAAGCGTAAGGTGACATCGCATGCGCGTGAGATAAGCGTCTAAAGTTTGATATTATTTCATTAGACGCTGGACGCATAATTCGAATTGAAAATGGAAGGCCCATTACCGAGTTTACTGTTAAGGTCACCCAGAAGGTAATTTCAAACGGGTTGGTAATATTTCGAACCATCAGAAACAGGCCTGCTCCTATAATTATTGGAGAGACTGCGATGCTCAGAGTTCCAACCACTTCGCCCCATCTATTCATAAAACCCATTGCTAAAATAGTAGAAATAAGCGCAGAGCAAAGTGCAAGTATGATTGAGTTGATTATTGGAATCCAGATTGTGTTTTCTAGTAAATAGAAATTTTGAATTCCTTTTATCAGTACTGAAATTAATGGTACAGTTAGGAAAAGACCTAGCAGTATTATAACACCAAAGTCCCAGAAGAAAGACCAAACGCTCAAGTATCTTTTACGCATAGGACGATCAAAGCCACTGTTGAAATTAGTGGGTAGACCAAAAATTAAGATTGATAATGTGCATGTGAATGCGGCGATACACAATTGTATGAAAGCTAAAAATGCTGCCCTTCCAAAGTCTAGCTCAAACCTAAATGATTGATAGATAGCTAATTCAATAGTAGTTGCTTTTGGTCCTCCACCCAAAATTAGTACAACAGCGAAACTAGTTAAACACAGGACAAAAATAAGACTAAAGATTTGTGGAGCTACAAAGCGGATGATTGGCCAATCCAGAATCCAAAAACGTGTTAAAGAAACTAGGTTTAATCCATCTGCTACTCGCTCTAGTTCTGTTGGCCTTCTTTCCAGAGCAAGCAAAAACGCCCTTGTCGCTAAAGGTATGTTGAAAAAAATATGAGCTAATAAAACACCAGCAAGTCCATACACTGAAAGTATGGGAAATCCAAAAAATTGTAATAAAGAGTTTAAAATTCCTGAATGGCCAAAAATAGATAGTAAACCTAATACAGCAACTATAACTGGAAGAATGAAAGGCACACTTAAAGCGACTATTAAGAGCTGCCGCCCTTTAAATTGTCTTCGAGACAAAGCTAAGGCTAAAGGCCATGCAAGTAATACAGACAAAAGGGATGATAGAGCAGCTTGCAGTAAGGTAAATTCTAATGCTGCCTTATCAGCAGCTGTGAAAATAAAATTTTGGTCCGCATGGAATATTAATACAAACAACGGACCAAAAACTGCAAAAAGCAAAATGCAATTTGAAATTATTGAGAAAGTGCGTTTCGCCACTCTTCTATCGCTTGCTTAGTGATTTCTGATGCTGCATTTTCAGAGAGATATACAGCAGATTGCGGCATGGGTAGATCAGAAAATACAGAAGGCCACTTTTCTACTGCCTGTGCGGAGGGGTATGACCAATTCGTCATTGGAATTAAATCCTGAAATTCGTCAGACAGTATGAACTTCATAAACATGGAAGAAAGTACATCATTTTCTGAAGATTTGACTTTGGCTGCAAGCTCAAAGAAAGGATAATGTCCTTCCTTAAATATGGCAGCTTGCTTGGTGTTATCTTCCTCCACTGCAATATGATAAGCCGGTGATGTTGTGAAGGAAAGAACTCCTGCTGCTTCTCCATCCGTAAAAAGGCCGTACGCCTCTGACCAGCCCTTCGTAACTGTTAATATTTTTGGTGCAAGTTTTTGCCAATATGCTGCAGCGTTGTCTCCATATATTTGTTTAATCCACAAAACTAGTGCTAGACCAGAAATCGAACTTCTGGGATCTTGGATAACTATCTTAATATTTTCTGGTAAACTCGCCAATTCTTCGAAGTTATTTGGCAGATTTGTTTTTGTAGTATCGAATACAAAACTGACATAAGACCAGTCAAATGGCAAAAATATTTCATCGTCCCATTCAACTGGAAGGTTCAGACGACTATTGTCTTGATTGTGGGGCGAAAAAATTCCTAATTCTCGAGCCTTTTTTGTTATATCTGTATTAAGGCCAATAACCACATCTGCCTTAGTATTTTGTCCCTCTAATACAAGCCTCGGCAATAGCTCTCCAGCTGAAAAAACTAGATCACAATTGCAAGTCTCTTCAAATTTAGCTTCGATTGAGGGGCCTGGACCCCACTCAGAGGTAAAATAATCTGGTGCGTATACTGTTAATATGGGGTTCTGAGCCATGACTATTCCTGCGCTCAATAATCCCGCTGCAAAAGTAAGTTTGAACATTTCTTCTCTCCTTATGCTAGCGGAGAGTGGTTCAGGACAGTGCCTAGACCTTCCCTCCGCCGGTTCTAACCGGTTCAGGTTCAACGGGTTCATTTAAATGTCTCAGCCCTAAGGCACCCCGAGGTACTTTCTTAGTATATACAGATTTGATAATGATCAAGAGGAATTGACTTGAGGAAAGGCTGACCAACGTTTACACCGTTTTTAGACAAAGGAAGTTGTGATGAGTATAAATACATTTGGACACTTATTTCGCGTAACAACTTGGGGTGAAAGCCATGGTGAAGCCATTGGTGCAACCATAGATGGTTGTCCTCCAGGTATAGAAATAACCCAAAATTATATTCAACATTTCATGGAAAAGCGACGGCCTGGGCAAAGTAAATACACTACACAACGACGTGAGATGGATTTGGTGGAAATTTTATCTGGTGTTTTTGAGAACAAAAGTACAGGAACGCCAATCCAACTCCTGATAAAGAATACTGATCAAAGATCCAAAGACTATAGTGAAATTGAAAATACGTTCCGCCCAGGGCATGCCGATATAACTTATTGGCAAAAATATGGTATTAGAGATTACCGAGGTGGCGGTAGGTCTTCAGCAAGAGAGACAGCTTCCCGTGTTGCCGCAGGAGCGGTGGCTCGTGCCGTTATATCGGAATTGATGCCAGACCTCCAAATTCAAGCTTATCTAACTCAAATAGGACCAGATAAAATTGATAAAAGTAATTTTGATTGGAAAGAAATAGAGCAAAATGATTTTTGGTCTCCGGACAAAAACGCAGCCGCAAGGTGGTCTAAATATCTAGATAAAATTAGGAAATCACATAATTCCACAGGTGCTGTAATTGAGGTGCAAGCAATCAATGTGCCTTCTGGATTAGGTGCACCAATTTATGGAAAATTGGACATGGATATAGCCGCAGCATTGATGTCTATAAATGCTGTTAAAGGTGTTGAGATTGGTGAAGGAATGCAAGCCGCTGCGTTAACTGGTTCAGAAAATGCAGATGAGATATTTATTGGGGATAATGGAAAGCCAAAATATTCCTCTAACCATGCTGGTGGAATTCTGGGTGGCATATCAACAGGGCAAGATATCGTTGCTAGATTTGCGGTTAAACCCACCTCTTCGATTTTGAGTGCACGTAAGTCAATTACCAAGGCCGGTGAACCAACTGAAGTGGTCACCAAAGGACGCCATGATCCCTGTGTTGGAATACGAGCCGTACCTGTAGCAGAGGCGATGATGGCGTGTGTTTTGCTTGATCACTTTCTTGTTAACCGAGGACAAATAGGAAACGAAGGTGGCCAAATTGGCTGATGAAAGTGATATGCTCTGAGATGTTAAACACTTTCTTTTGACGTTTGAACTAATAAAATTCCTATAGTAACCATAACTACTCCAAAATAATCAGATAAACTAAGTGACTCACCTAGTATCAATGCGGCGATAGAAACGCCAAAGAAGGGATTCAAGAAATGAAAAGTTGCTGCTTTTATTGGACCAATTTCATTCACTAACCAAAACCAAACCACAGTAGCAACTAGGCCGGCTACTAGAGTTGAATAAGTAAAAGCTAAGAAGAGTTTTGCATTTAAATCAATAGTATAAGATTCAATCATAAAAGAAAAAACGGTTAATGACGTTGCGCCAATAAGCAGTTGATAACCAATTATTACGAACAGATTTCCCACTGAACCAGTATTTCGCACTGCGAGTGTCGCAATGGATAATGCTAACGCTCCCAAGATGCAGTACAATAAACCCAATTCATTTATCCCATTATTGACTCTAAATCCCATTATTAAAATAACGCCAAAGAAACCAAGCCCAAGCCCTAAGACACCTAGACCTGATAATCTTTGTCCTAAAAATACCCACCCCAGAAGGGCAACTAATAACGGCATGCTTGACGCTATTATTGCTGCCAAAGAGGCCTCAATCCATTGTAATGCAGCGAAATTTAAGCCTAGATAGATTGTATTTTGGCATACACCAAAAATTATTGTTGCTTGCAATTGTTTTTTTGAGAGTTTGAAATTTTGCCCTAGCCACTTTGCGATAATTAAAGCTAAAATACCCGATATAAAAAATCTGAGTGAAAGTGCTCCTAGAGGGGGAGAATAGGTGACGATAATGCGCGCTGCTGTATAAGCGGAAGACCAGAGTAGAGCAAACACCAAACCCAGAAGTAAAGCTTTAAGACTCAAATTTCCTCCAAAAATAAAAATCTAAAGCCAATTTAATAAAAAGCAAAGGGTCGCAAAAAGCGACCCCCCTCAAAAAATTTAACTTCAGTTAATTTTAGTTGTTTACACTTTCTTTTAAAGCCTTTGCAATTGTCATTTTGACAACTTTGTCTGCTGCTTTTTTGAATTGCTCGCCTGTTGCAGGATTACGTACCATTCTTTCTGGGCGTGCTCGGCACATGATTTTTCCAACGCCTGGTAAAGTGATTGCTCCACCGCCTGAAACTTCCCTTGTAATGAGCCCACAAATTGCGTCTAGCGCTGCACCGGCAGATTTCTTATCTGTACCCATCTCTTCAGACAGAGCCGCTACAAGCTGTGTCTTTGTCATTGGCTTTGACATATTCTTCTCCTTATTAAATACCCAATAGGTTGGGCTTCACTATCTAATTGTAACTGAATATTGTGCAATAACACAACAAATAGTATATGATTTTGAGTATAAAACGGCATTTTTTTGCGTTTTTGTGTGAAAATATCGTGCAATTTCGGCAAAATAAGAAAATAACCAACTAAAATAAGTTCAAATTGTAAAATTTGATTGGTGTGATTTGGATTATTATAAATACGCTGAGTGCGCATTTATGGTATGTAAAATGATTTAATTTTGTTTTGAATTAATCTAAAGGAATATTCTTTGTGGATATTCTGGCCCGATTAGATTTCAGGTCAGCTCTATTTTTCTTTGCAGTGAGGCGCCTTCGATTACTTGCCAAGGTTGGCCTAGTAGCTAAACGCTTTTTGGGTGTGAGCAAAGATTTTTTAATCATCTCTTTCAAGCGTTTTAGAACAATCTCACGGTTGCGAACTTGATGTCTTGTTTCATCACATTTAAGCACAATAGCACCCTCTTTTGTCCACTTAGCTCCTGCGATTTTTTTTAGTCTTTTTTTCACTGGCTCTGATAATGATGGAGATCTTTCTGCTTCAAACCGTAATTCTACTGCACTACTCGTTTTATTCACATTTTGTCCCCCCGGTCCTGAGGCTCTTATAAACTGTTCGCTTAACTCCCAGCTCTTTATGGTTATCTTATCGTCGATCTTTAGCATTTTTGAAATTTACCATTTTAATCTATTCGATAACTTAGTAGAAAAGGCCGCTCAAGTTGAGCGGCCTTCCAAGATTTTCGGAGGTGGGCCGGTTAGGTGGCTCACCAATTAAAAGCTTTGCATTTCAGGGCTGCCCTAGATGCGAATACTCCCAACTGTTCCGACACCTCTCTCCAATACCTCTTTAGACACTGGACCACCTCCTTTCTTTTGTTAACTCTATTACTGATGGTGTCACAGAATAAAAATATTTCAAGATGTTTTATTATCTTGCAACAAAAAAAACGAGACAAAAATTCGGAATGGAATTAACGCAGCTAGACCAATAAGCCACTTAACTATTAGGTCTGCAATAGCAAGCGATACCCACAGAGGCGAGTTGGTGCCAAAAGTCAGAAGTGGTACTATTTCCCATGCCCAGGAAATTTCTTCATTAGCGACCTCCGAGAAGAATGGTACCTGAGCGGAAAATGCTATTGTAAAAAAGACAGCTGTATCGATTAAAGATGCTAGAAGCGACGAGGTCAGGGGTGCCTTCCACCATTCAGCCGAGCGTAATTTATTGAAAACAGCTATATCAAACAATTGAGCTATAATAAATGCAACACCCGAGGCGAAGGCTACTCTTAAGGCGACCGCGGGATATTCATAGCCATCACCTTGGAGCATAATTTGGCTTCCGATCAGGGAGCAAAGAACGCCTGTAATGAAGCCGGCCAATACTATTTTTCTTGCGGCGGCAGGCCCGTAGCTTTTGTTCATTAAATCAGTAATTAAGAATGCAATGGGGTAAGTGAACGCTCCCCATGTTAGCAGACCATCTAGCAATAAGAATTGAACTAAAATGTTGGACGCCACTACTACTGACGCCATGGCAAGAATGCCAATAAGAAGTTTTTCCATAAAATTTAATCCCGTTTTTTATCCAAGGTAGCGGTGACTTGTTATTTAGAACTCGATGATGGAGCCCTATAATTAGATCAAAAGTTTTGCAAGTCTAAATTATAAAACTTACTTTAGCTGCTATCTCCCTCTGGATCTACTCGTAGCATTATAAATAAGCCGATTAAAAAGAGTAAAATAAGTGGAGATACACCAAGATTGTTACTATTTGTAGCCGCAGTAACATAGGCAATCAAAGCTGGAGCAAGAAAGGCAGTAGCTCTGCCAACTAATCCATAAATACCAAAATACTGGGTAGAGTTAGAAGTGTTAGTATGTCTTACCATCATTGTTCGACTGGCCGATTGTAAAATTCCTCCAAAACCACCTATGAGGACACCACATCCATAAAAAATGGAATCTGGCAGGCTGGAATTTTCAGCTAACGCAATGCCAAAGAAGGAAACCCTATTCATTCCAACAACTATTATGCAAACAGCCATCAAAATCACTATACTGATAAGTATAACTGGTTTTGGCCCTACACGCCTATCCCACTTGCCACCGAGCCAGCTGCAAACAGCCGCCGCAAGCGCGGCAACTATTCCAAAAGTACCAATTTGAACGATCGACCAGTCCAGAACTAAGGCAGCGTAAACTCCTCCGAAACTATAAAGTCCATTTAGGCTATCCCTATAGAACATATTAGAAATTAGATATCTGACGGTACTTTTCTTATCGCCCAAGCTTATTATGGTTTTCCAAAGATCCTCTAGTCCTTTTTCGACGCTTGCACCAGCTTGCGGGTTGGACTTATCATTGATCCACAAAAAGTATGGTATGGAAAAAATGATGAACCATAGGGCAACAAAAGGGCCAACAAAGCGTGTTCCTTCTTTGGCCTCAGCATTTAAACCAAAAATTGGATCAAGCCCAATTAGTGTTTTTCCATTTTCCTGTTCAACAAATAGGGTAAGCACTACTACAAGCGAGACTAACCCTCCCACGTAACCAAACCCAAAACCACTACCTGAGATTGCACCAGTTTGGGATTTATCGCCTAATGATGGCAGTTGTGCGTTACTGAAAATGTACGCTAGTTCAGCGCCAACAAACCCTATGCCAAAAGAAAACAATATCCACTGCCAATTTGATCCATCTGGCAAACCAAACCAAGAGCTAAAGGCACCAACTATTAACAAAGCGGAAAATAGGTAAATCCATTTCATCCTATTCCCATAATTATCTGCAATTGCACCAATAAATGGTGCAGCTAGACCGACTATCAGACCGACAATTGTTATTGTCAAAGACCAATAATACTGAGCGTTGGCCCGGGAAGACGTGCTGTCTAATCCGTTTGCAATAAAATATTCGGCGGCTACTGTAGCAAAGTAGGGACCAATGATAAATGTAACCATGAGCGTGTTGTAAGGCTGACAGGCCCAGTCGTAAAAAAACCAGCCCCATGTTTTTTTTGAATTACTCATAAGACTAGCCTCCCATTGCTAAGGATAGTAAAACAAGTTCCAAAAGATTAAAGCAAGTTATTCTTGCATTGGGGGCCAGGGTCTCTTGTTTTCAGAGTTAACCCAAACACTCAGCCAGTCTGGCATTTTAGGTGACAAAAGGTTTTTTTCAATTTCATCGAAGACTCTCTGTGGGCTAATGATACCGTTTGCTCCTACAAACGCAGCTCTGTAGACAATATGGCCAGCACACTCTTTTTTTGTATTCCACATACTTTGCTCAATATATAAGAACCTTTCGTCCCAGCAAACTGTTCTGGTTTGCATTCGTATTCGCTCAAAGGCTCGTAAACGTTTTCGGTATCGCACATTTGCACCAGCCATTGTCATCGACCATTTATTTTTCAAAATGACCTTGCTAAAGCCCGATCTGCCTGAAAATGGGATACGGCCTAAGTCATATAATGTCAGCGCACGCCCATTATTTAGTTCAAACCAGAAATCAAGATCCCATGGCCAACAAATGTGGTACGACTCGTGTATCTCACCTACAGAAATACTCTGTTTAGATCTGTTGACGACTCGCTCTTTTGCCATCCTTATAAATGGATACATTTATATTTCACATTCTCCCGAGATGGGTTTTGTATCTGTGCAGTTATTTTTCCTTAACTCTTTTGAAAAACTAATTCAGATAGTCACCAACACTTCGTACATCAGAAGCCAACCCTTCAAGAACTGAACCAGCCCCGTCTAAAACTCCTTTAGTAGTTCCACAAGAGCAAAGAATTATTAATAATGAGGAGAAAGCTAATGTTTTTAACATGTTTCAATACTTGCCAAAGAGATGCGTAGTCAGATTACATTTGTTGATCCAAAACATCAACTCTAGGAAGATATAAAACCCTTTATCTCTTTTTGATCAAGCAGCGCTGACTTGTTCTACTACCGGGCGAGATTGGAAAACAAACTTAGCATCTTTAAAAGTCTCAAGTACAATTTTTGTTGCGTGAGCTTCATCATATGCAAAAACTAGCTGATCATCCACATCTTCATAATGTTCATTAACATAACCAATTAGGTATGGTTTTAAGTAACGTTCGAGCATAATTTTATCCATTTCTAATACTCAATACGTTTTTTTGTATCTTTTGGATCAATCTAGCTGTCTAAAGCAT
>ENA-OSEY01000470-OSEY01000470.1-marine-metagenome-genome-assembly--contig:-NODE-470-length-29736-cov-5.107590_pt1 | contig 29736 bp, 25 predicted proteins | sample MGYA00248465_ERZ534230 | MGnify/ENA primary metagenome ERZ534230 (study PRJEB26409, sample SAMN06344110) | marine metagenome | isolation source: Sea water from surface | place: Atlantic Ocean:Southern...
TCGGCAAAATCACTTTCCTCGTGACGTCCGCCAAGACCCTTCAGCACAGACAGCAGCTCTTCGCCGACAGGACCATCATAGAAACCGGTGCGGCCCTCGCGTCCGATACGCTCGAGCGTAGCGGCAAGGGCAGGCTGGGCATGGCGCGCACCAAGCGGCACCGGCTTGCCGTCAGGGGCGAAGACGGCCCGTCCTGCCTCGTTCAGAATATCCGCCTCACGGGCAAAATCGGCAGAGACACGCTGGGTGATGGGGTAGCCGTCACGCGCATATTCGACCGCGGCTGCGAGGATCCGGTCGAGCGGCATGCTGCCATGGTCACGGTTCAGCTGGACCCAGGCATCCACCGCGCCGGGCACGGTTACCGCATGCGGCGAATGCCGTTCGATGCTGGTCATGCCCTGTTCCAGCATCCATTCGGAATTCAGCGCTTGCGGCGCGCGTCCCGACCCGTTGAAAGCTGTGATGGTGTCGCCGCCCCCCGGCGAATAGAGACAGAAGCAGTCACCGCCGATGCCGGTCGATTGCGGTTCGACAACCGCCTGCACGGCGCAGGCGGCAAGTGCCGCGTCCATGGCGTTGCCACCATCCTGAAGGATACGGACGGCCGCCTGGGTCGACAGGGGGTGGGAAGTGCTCGCCATTCCATTCGGAGCGGAAACCGGCGAACGGCCGGGGCTTTGAAGATCACGCATGTCAGTAAAGGCCTTGGTGTGTGCGGAGCAGATCATATCGCCAAGCTGGCGGGGCGTAAATATCCGCCGGACAAAAGGGGGCGTGCCGCATTGGCACACCCTCGTTTGTCATGTTTGCGATGAAAGGCCGTCGTTATTCGGCGGCGGCCTCCCATTCATCGATGCTGGGGCAGCTGCAGATCAGGTTGCGGTCGCCAAAGGCGTTGTCGATGCGGCTAACCGGCGGCCAGTATTTGTTGGCCTGGCTGTCGCCCTCGGGGCTGGCTGCCTGTTCGCGGCTGTAGGGATGCGTCCAGTCGTCCCGCATCAGGTCGGCCGCGGTGTGCGGCGCGTTCACCAGCGGGTTGTCATCCGCCGGCCAGACGCCTTTCTCGACCTGCTCGATCTCGCCGGCAATGGCAAGCATCGCGTCGCAGAACCTGTCGATTTCGGCGATCGATTCCGATTCCGTCGGCTCGATCATCAATGTTCCGGCCACCGGGAACGACATGGTCGGCGCGTGGAAGCCGAAATCGATCAGCCTCTTGGCGATATCCTCGTTGGAAATGCCGCTGCGGTCCTGAATGCCGCGAATGTCGATGATGCATTCATGCGCCACCCGTCCTTTCGAACCGGTGTAGAGCACCGGATAGTGCGCCTTCAAACGCGCCGCCATGTAGTTGGCGGACAGAATCGCCACTGAAGTGGCATCCGTCAGGCCGGCCGTTCCCATCATCCTGATATAGGCATAGGTGATGGGAAGAATGCCTGCGGAACCGAAAGGCGCGGCGCTGACCGCGCCCTCTCCATCGAGCGGCGAGCCCGGAAGGAAAGGTGCCAGATGCGCGGCGACGCCGATCGGGCCGACGCCCGGGCCGCCGCCGCCATGCGGGATGCAGAAGGTCTTGTGAAGATTCAGGTGGCTGACATCGGCACCGAACTGCAGTGGCGCACAATGCCCGACAAGGGCGTTGAGGTTGGCCCCGTCGACATAGACCTGGCCACCCGCCTCGTGAACGATATCGCAAAGCTCGGCGATTGATTCCTCGAACACGCCATGGGTCGAGGGATAGGTCACCATGATGGCCGACAGCGCATCGCGGTGGGCCTCGGTCTTCTCCTTCAGATCGGCGATATCGACATTGCCGTCATCATCGCATTTCACGACCACGACCTTCATGCCTGCCATCGCAGCAGATGCCGGATTGGTGCCATGCGCCGATTGCGGGATCAGGCACACATTGCGGTGGCCTTCGCCGCGCGACTGGTGGTAGCGGGCAATCGCCATCAGGCCGGCAAACTCGCCCTGCGATCCGGCGTTCGGCTGCAGCGATACGGCCGCATAGCCGGTACAGTCGGCGAGCATCTCCTCGAGACGGGTGATCATCTCGGCATAGCCTTTTGCCTGATCGGCCGGGGCATAGGGGTGAATCCGCGCGAATTCTGGCCAGGTCACCGGGATCATCTCGGCGGTGGCGTTCAGCTTCATGGTGCAGGATCCCAGCGGGATCATGCAGCGGTCGAGCGCAAGGTCGCGGTCGGCGAGGCTGCGCATGTACCGCAGCATCTCGGTCTCGGTACGGTAGCGGTGGAACACCGGCTGGCGCATGAAACCGCCTTTGCGGGACAACGATGACGGAATGGCTGAGGGCGCCTCTCCGGCGCTGCCGGCGCCAAGCGCAGCCAGCAGCGATTCCAGCACCTCATCAGTAGTCGTCTCGTCGAAGCTCGCCGCGATCGCGCCATCCAGCGGACGCAGGTTGATACCGGCTCCCAAAGCTGCCGCGACAAGCGCATCGCGATCGTCCGCCGCCTCGATGGTGACGGTATCGAAGAAACTGCCATGGCGCACGGTGCGGCCGGCGGCGCGCATCGCCGCGGCGAAGCGGCAGGCCAGGCCATGGGCGTGACCGGCGATCCGGGTCAGCCCTTCCGGGCCGTGCCACAAGCCGTAGAATCCGGCCATCACAGCAAGCAGCACCTGTGCGGTGCAGATGTTCGAGGTGGCCTTCTCGCGGCGGATATGCTGCTCGCGGGTCTGCAGGGCAAGACGGTAGGCCATGCGCCCGCCGCTGTCCTGGCTGACGCCGACAAGCCGTCCCGGGATCGAGCGCTGATGCGCCGTGCGGCAGGCAAAGAAGGCGGCATGCGGCCCGCCATAGCCGAAGGGCACGCCAAATCTCTGCGCCGAGCCGAGAACCATGTCTGCCCCCAGCGCGCCGGGGGATTCGATCATCGTCAGCGCCAGCAGGTCGCTTGCCACGATGGCAAGGCCGCCGGCGGCCTGCACCGCCTCGATCTCCGGCTTGATGTCGCGCACCTCGCCGCCGCTGGCCGGATAGCTGATCAGGGCGCCGAAACATCCCTCGCCATAGGGCTCGGATGTCGGGCGGATCTCCAGCTCGATGCCGATCGGCTCGGCCCGCGTGCGTAGTACGGCGATGGTCTGCGGATGCGTGTCGGGATCGACCCGGAAGATGCTGGCCTTGGCCCGGTTCGCGCGGAACGCCATCGCCATGCCTTCGGCGGCGGCTGTCGCCTCGTCGAGCAGCGAGCCATTCGCGATGTCCATGCCGGTCAGTTCAAGCACCATCGTCTGGAAATTCAGGATGGCTTCAAGCCGGCCTTGAGAGATTTCCGGCTGGTAGGGCGTATAGGCGGTATACCAGGCCGGGTTTTCCAGCACGTTGCGCAGGATCACCGGCGGGGTGTGGCAATCATAATATCCCATGCCGATCATCGAGGTGACGATCCGGTTCCGTCCGGCAATGGCGCGCATTTCGTCCAGCACCTCGGCCTCGGACAGCGGCGCGCCGATCTTCATCTGGTCGCTGCGGCGGATATTGGCGGGGATGACCTCGTCAAGGAGTTCGGGAACAGACGTGATCCCGAGCGTCGACAGCATGGTTGTCACGTCATGCTGGTTGAGCCCGATATGCCGGGTCGAAAAGGCTGCCTGCGGTGTCGCGCCAGCGGTCGCGCCGGCCTCTCCAAATCCTGCTTCCAGTGGTGACATGTTACGTCTCCTTTGCTTTTGTCCGCGCCGGTGGCACCCGGCCTTGTCACGCGTTCATTCCGGTTTTCCGGCCAATCTTCCGGCCAATTTCCCAGTCTTCCTTCCGGACTGGCGGTGGGGGCCGCCCGGAACGTCATCCGTCCCGCTCGCCGGTCGGTCAGGCGATCATCGCCTCATAGGCATCCTCATCCATCATCTCGTCGAGCTCGCCAGCATTTTCGACCTTGATCTTGAACAGCCAGCAATCATGCGCCCGCTCAGGGGTGATCGACGACAAATCGTCGAGAAGGGCCTCGTTCACCTCGGTGATCTCGCCGCTTGCCGGGCTGTAGATGTCGGACGCCGCCTTCACCGATTCGAACACGGCAACGGAATCACCCTTCGAGACCGAGCTTCCGGCTTCGGGCAGCTCGACAAAGACGATATCGCCAAGCTGTTCGATGGCGTGCGGCGAGATGCCAACACTGCCGGTGTCGCCGTCCAGATTGATCCATTCATGGTCTTCGGTGTAACGCAGCATCTTTGCTCTCCTTCTAAGCTGTCATCCACGGATATAACGGTGCGGCACCAGCGGCAGTGCCGCGGTGACGACGGGGGTCTCGCGGCCGCGCACAACGGCCATGATTTCGGTGCCGGGGGTGGCCAGCGCGGCCTCGACGAAGCCGAGCGCCGCCGGCGCATCAAGGCTTGGCGCGAAGCCGCCCGATGTGACATGGCCGACAATATTGCCGTCCAGCGCCAGCTCGGCGCCGTCGCGGACCGGCCGGCCGCCCTGCGGCAGCAAGCCGGTCAGCACCCGCGGTGCGCCGTTGGTGAAATCCTGCATGACCGATCCGGCGCCGGGGAAATCGCCTGCTTCACGCCGCCGCTTCGACAAGGCAAAGCGCAGCCCGGCAGCCACCGGGTTGATTGTCTCGTCGAGCTCATGCCCCCAGAGCGGCAGCCCGGCCTCGAGCCGCAGCGTGTCGCGGGCGCCAAGTCCGGCAAGGCTGACGTCTTCGTCGGCGACAAGCCGTTCGGCCAGTGTCTGCGCCGCTTCGACTGGTATGGAAATCTCGAACCCGTCCTCGCCTGTGTAGCCGGAGCGGGTGATGATGCAGGGGATGCCGGCAATGTCGAAATGGCCCACCTGCATGAAGAAGAAACCGTCGAGATCGACGCCGAGCCGGGCCAGCACATCCGGTGCGGCCGGTCCCTGAAGGGCGAGAAGGGCGCGTTCGCGGCGCACCGTCATGTCCACGCTGGCGGCCAGATTCGCTTCGAGATGGGCGATGTCTTGTTCGGCGCGGCCGGCATTCACCACCAGCTGCAGCATGCCGTCGAGACGCGCGATCATCAGATCGTCGAGCACACCGCCGGTCTCGTTCAGGAACATGGAATAGCGCACCCGCCCCTCGGCGATGCCGGCGACGTCTGTCGGTGTCAGTGCCTCGAGCATGGCATTGGCATTGTCACCCAACAGCCAGACCTGGGCCATGTGCGACACGTCGAACAGGCCGGCGGCATTGCGGGTGGCCAGATGTTCGGCCTTGATCCCGTCGGCATACTGGACCGGCATGTTCCAGCCGGCGAACGGCACCATGCGCGCGCCATGCGCGACGTGGAAATCTGCCAGTACGGTTTCGTGAAGAGAGGAATTGGTCTCCACGGGGTGTCTCCTGTTCAAACGCGTCAAAAGGGCATTCGGATTGTCCAGATCGGATTGTCCGAATGCGCCCTCTCTGTCGTCGAACCTGAGAGATTTCCCGCCTCGCGTCCGTCAAAGACGAATTATAAGGCGGCTTTCCCCGTCGGTGGGCACAGCCGTGCCGCTTTCCAGAGTGCTCACAATGTAGAGTACGGGTACCTGAGAGTTTCCCGGGCGGTTGCTCCTTCGGTGGCTACGGCAAGTCGAAGCCGCAGCGCTCTCCCCCACACTGTATCGAGCTCCATTATGTTATGTATTGTGACGCCGATGTGCAAGGTCAAATGCCTCACATCGGCGTGACAGGGCGTGAGGCGCGGCATCCGGTCCCATGCTCGGGATTCGGTTTTTCCGCTTGCGGCGGCCCGGCCCTGACCCCATATCCGGGGGGCAGCGCGAGAAGGTGCACGACAGCTGCGACACATGCGGAGTAAGCCATGCCTGACAGCTGCCCCACCTGGGACCTGACAGATCTCTATGCCGATATCGGCGACGCCTCGATCAAGGCGGATATCGAAGCCTGTCGCTCTTCGGCGAACGGGCTCGCCGCGAACTGGCAGGGCAAGCTCGAGACCGCCGAGGGCGCCGAACTGGCGGCCGTCATAACCGAATATCAGCGCATCACCGAAATCCTGGGCAAGGCGGCAAGCCATGCGCAGCTGGAATTCGCCGCCAACACCACCGACCCTGACATTGCCAGGCATCACCAGTCCATCCGCGAGGCAGGGGCCGAAATCGGCGCCGCATTGCTGTTCATCGAGCTTGAACTGGCGCGTCTGCCGCAGGACAGGATGAACACGCTTCTCGAGGTGCCGGCTCTGGCGCACTGGGCGCCATGGCTTCGCCGCGTGCGGGCATGGGCACCGCACATGCTTGCCCCCGACATGGAACGCATGCTCGCCGAACGCGCGCCAAGCGGGCGCGGGGCCTGGGTCAGGCTGTTCGACGAGACCGCGGCTTCGCTGCGATTCCCGTTCCGCGGAACCGATGTCACCGAGGCGGAAATCCTGAATTCGCTGTCCAGCGCGGATGCCGACGAGCGCCGCGAGGCAGGCGCCTCGCTGTCTTCGGTCATGGGTGCGAACCAGCGCCTTTTGTCGCTGGTGCTGAACACCATCGCCAAGGACAAGGAGGTCGAGGACCGCTGGCGCGGCTTTGCGCGGCCTGTGGCCTCGCGCAATCTGGACAATGACGTCGATGACGAAACGGTCGATGCGCTGGTCAGCGCCGTCGATTCCCGCAATGCCGACCTGGCGCACCGCTATTACCGGCTGAAGGCCGGCTGGATGGGCGGCGAGACCATCGACTGGTGGGACCGCAACGCGCCGCTTCCCGATGATGACGACCGGTCCTTCACCTGGGACGAGGCGGAGCGGCTTGTGCTCGACAGCTTTGCCGGGTTCGACCCGAAGATGGCCGAGCTTGCGGAGCCGTTTTTCGCCCGCAACTGGATCGATGCGGCGCCGCGCGCCGGCAAGAGCTCGGGTGCCTTCTCGCATCCGGTCACGCCTTCCGCGCACCCCTACATCCTGATGAATTTCTCCGGCAAGTCGCGCGATGTGATGACGCTGGCGCACGAGATGGGCCACGGCATTCACCAGTGCCTTGCCGCCGACCGCGGATATCTGATGGCGGACACGCCGCTGACGCTGGCCGAGACCGCCTCGGTCTTTGCCGAGATGCTGACCTTCCGCAAGCTGGTCGACGGCGCCGATGATGCCGGCACCCGGCGCCGGCTTCTGGCGGGCAAGGTCGAGGATATGCTGAACACCGTCGTACGGCAGGTGGCGTTCCATAATTTCGAGACACGCCTTCACGAGAACCGCCGCACCGCCGAGCTTACGGCCGAGGAAATCTCCGACATCTGGATGGATACTCAGCGTGCGGCGCTGGGTCCGGCGGTGAAGACAGGCGACGACTACCGGCCGATCTGGGGATATGTCCCGCATTTCGTGCATACGCCGTTCTATGTCTACGCCTATGCATTCGGCGACTGTCTGGTGAACGCGCTGTGGCAGAGCTATGCCGGGGCCAGGGATGCGGGCGGCACCGATGCGTTTGTCGCAAGCTATCGCGAGCTGCTGTGTGCCGGCGGCACCGAGCGTTACGACGTGGCGCTGCGGCGTTTTGGCCTCGACCCCAGGGACCCGGCCTTCTGGTCGATGGGGCTCGACATGATCTCGGGCATGATCGACGAGCTGGAGGGTCTTTCCTGATGGCGTCGAACGACAATGGCCGTGTCGGTGGCCGCATCCGCCGCTATGCGCGGGTGACGACGACAATGACCGGGCTTGCCGCGCGCATGGCCGGCGAGCGCTATCTCGGGCTCGAGATCGACCGGTCGAAACATGCCGCCGATCTGCGCGACGCGCTCGGCGGGCTGAAGGGCCCGATCATGAAGGTGGCGCAGATCCTGTCCACCATCCCCGATGCCCTGCCGCCGGAATATGCCGACGAGCTGGCCAGCCTGCAGGCGGACGCGCCGGCCATGGGATGGCTGTTCACGCGCCGCCGCATGGCCGCCGAACTCGGCCCTGACTGGCAGAGCAAGATCAAGAGTTTCTCGCGCGAGGCGGTTTCGGCGGCCTCGCTCGGGCAGGTCCACAAGGCTGTCGGCCTCGACGGGCGGCAGCTGGCGATGAAGCTGCAATATCCCGATATGGCCTCGGCCATCGATGCCGACCTGAACCAGCTGCGTCTCGTGATGCAGCTGTACGAGCGGTATGACTCGGCCATTTCGACAGGTGATATCTATAACGAGCTTTCGGAACGTCTTCGCGAGGAGCTGGATTACCGGCGCGAGGCGGCGAATATGGAGATGTACCGCATCATGCTGGCCGACGAGCCAGCGGTGCGGCTTCCCGACTATCTGCCGGAGCTGTCGACCGACCGGCTGCTGACGATGAGCTGGCTCGACGGAACGCGGATCATGCCGTTCCTCGAGACAGACCCGCCGCAGGAAGTCCGCAACCAGATCGCCGAGAACATGTTCCGTGTCTGGTATGTGCCGTTCTATTTCTATGGTGTGATCCATGGCGACCCGCATCTGGGCAATTATTCGCTGGATGCGGAAAACCGCGTGAACCTGATGGATTTCGGATCGATCCGCCTGTTCCGCCCGTCCTTTGTCGGCGGGGTGATCGACCTGTATCGCGCGCTTCGCGACAATGACGAGGATCTGGCCGTCCATGCCTATGAAAGCTGGGGCTTCCACGGGCTGGACCGCGAGGCGATCGAGGTCCTGAACATGTGGGCCGAATTCATCTATGCCCCGCTGCTGGAAGACCGGGTGCGCCCGATTCAGGCGCTTCGCAACGGCTCGGCCGGGCGCGAGCTTGCCGGCAAGGTGCATGGCGAGCTGAAGCGTATTGGCGGCATCCGCCCGCCGCGCGAATTCGTGCTGATGGACCGTGCCGCCGTCGGGCTCGGTTCGGTGTTCATGCATCTCGGCGCCGAGGTCAACTGGCACAACCTGTTCCATGACCTGATCGACGATTTCGACCGCCACAAGCTGGCGGCGCGCCAGAAAGAGGCTGCCGAGAAGGCCGGGGTTCCGGCCGAACTCGTGCAGAAGGTCGACTAGCCGAGGCTGGTCAGGATCTGGTCGAGAGACGCTTTCGCATCACCATAGAGCATCCGCGAGTTCTCCTTGAAGAACAGCGGGTTCTCGATTCCCGAATAGCCGCGGCCCTGGCCACGCTTGGAAATGATCACCTGGCGGGCTTTCCAGACTTCCAGAACCGGCATGCCGGCGATCGGGCTTCCCGGGTCGTCCTGCGCGGCCGGGTTCACGATGTCGTTGGCACCGAGGATGATGACCATGTCGGCCTCGGGGAAATCCGGATTGATCTCGTCCATCTCGAGGACGATGTCATAGGGAACCTTGGCTTCGGCGAGAAGGACGTTCATATGGCCGGGAAGGCGGCCTGCCACCGGATGGATGGCAAAGCGCACGGACTTGCCCTGCGCCCGCAGACGGCGGGTGATCTCGGAGACCGCGCCCTGCGCCTGGGCCACCGCCATGCCGTATCCCGGCACGATGATGATGTCCTGCGCGTCCTGCATGTCGGCGGCGACGGTGGCGACGTCGGTCGCGATCATCTCGCCCTCGACCTCCTGCGCGCTGCTGACGGCCGTGCCCCAGCCGCCGAGGATCACCGACAGGAAGTTCCGGTTCATCGCGCGGCACATGATATAGGACAGGATCGCGCCAGACGCGCCGACCAGCGCGCCGGTGACGATCAGCAGGTCGTTGCCGAGAAGGAAGCCGGTGGCTGCGGCCGCCCAGCCCGAATAGGAATTCAGCATCGAGACGACGACCGGCATGTCGGCGCCGCCGATGGCCATCACCAGATGCGCGCCGAAGATCAGCGCGATGGCTGTCATCAGATAGAGCGTCCAGTCGGCAGGCTGGTTCAGGTACATGCCGCCGAGCCAGACGCAGCCAAGCACCGCGATCAGGTTCAGGATGTTGCGCCCGGGCAGTGTCAGCGGCTTGCCGTCGAGCATGCCCGACAGCTTGCCGAAGGCGATGATTGATCCGGTGGTGGTCACCGCGCCGATAAAGACGCCGAGGAAGATTTCGACTTCATGGATGATCAGCTCGGCGCCTGCCAGCCCTGCCGGCGGGGCGATATGCGAGTTGATGCCGATGAAGACGGCCGCCGCGCCGACAAAGGTATGCAGTGCGGCGACAAGCTGCGGCATGCCGGTCATTTCGACCCGCCGCGCGACCACGAGACCGATCACCGATCCGACCGCGATCATCAGCATCAGTTCGAGCGTGATCTCGACCTGCGGTCCGAAAATGGTGGCACCGACCGCGAGGGCCATGCCGACGATCCCGTACCAGACGGCGCGCTTGGCGCTTTCCTGATTGGACAACCCGCCGAGTGACAGGATGAACAGCACGCTGGCCGCGATATAGATGGCTGTGACGATATTAGCGCTCATCGTGATTCAACTTTCCCTGTTCAAATGCCCGTCAGCTTTTCTGGAACATCGCCAGCATGCGGCGTGTCACCATGAAGCCGCCGACGATGTTGATCGTGGCGATCAGCACCGAGATCCCGGCGAGGATCATGACTATCTGGTTGTCGGAACCGACCTGCAGCAAGGCGCCGAGGATGATGATTCCGGAAATCGCGTTGGTGACGGCCATCAGCGGCGTGTGCAGCGCATGGCTGACATTCCAGATCACCTGGAAGCCGACGAAACAGGCCAGCGCGAAAACGATGAAATGCTGCATGAAGCTCGCCGGGGCGTAGGCGCCGACAAGCAGCATGAACAGTCCGCCGCCGGCAAGCATGCCGAACTGGCGCCGTCCTGCCCGTCGGTGCGCTTCCATCTCTAGCGCCGCCTTTTCCTCCGGCGTCAGTTCGACCGGCTTCGGCGCCGCATCCGCCTTGCCGATGGCCTGGACCTTCGGGGCCGGCGGCGGGAAGGTGACCTCGCCATTATGCACCACGGTGGCGCCGCGGATGACGTCGTCTTCCATATTGATGGTGATCTGGCCGTCCTTCTCGGGTGTCAGGTCGTCCAGCATATGACGGATATTGGTGGCGTAGAGTGTCGAGCTCTGCGCTGCCATCCGGCTCGGGAAATCGGTGTAGCCGACGACCTTCACGCCATTGTCGGAGGTAACGATCTGGTCGGCGACGGTCAGGTCGCAGTTGCCGCCCTGTTCCGCCGCGAGGTCGACGACAACCGAACCCGGCTTCATCAGCGCGACCATTTCGGCAGGCCACAGTTTCGGTGCCGGCCGGCCTGGGATCAGCGCCGTGGTGATCACGATGTCGATTTCCGGGGCCTGTTCGCGGAACAGCGCCATTTCCTTTTCGATGAATTCTGGCGAGGCAGGTTTCGCGTAGCCGCCCTCTCCCGATCCGTCCTCCTCGAATTCCAGCATCAGGAATTCGGCGCCCATGGATTCGATCTGTTCGGCGACCTCGGGGCGAACGTCGAACGCGCGGACAATCGCGCCAAGCGATGTCGCGGTGCCGATGGCGGCAAGGCCGGCGACACCGGCGCCGATCACCAGGACCTTGGCCGGCGGTACCTTGCCGGCGGCGGTGATCTGGCCGGTGAAGAACCGGCCGAACTGGTTGCCGGACTCGATCACGGCGCGATAGCCGGCGATGTTCGCCATTGATGACAGCACGTCCATTTTCTGGGCGCGGCTGATGCGCGGCACCATGTCCATGGCGATGGCGTTGCTGCCAGCTGATTTGAAGGTCTCGAGCAGGTCGGGGTTCTGTCCCGGCCAGAACAGGCTGATCACTGTCTGGTCGGCGCGAAGGTGCTTTTCCTCCACCGCCGAGGTGCCGCGCACCTTGACCACAATGTCGGCCTGCTTCCACAGGGCGGCCGCGGTTTTCACCACGCTGGCGCCGGCCGCTTCATAGGCGTCGTCGTCAAACCCGGCGGCGGCGCCCGCCCCGGACTGGACAAGACACTCATAGCCGAGTTTCCGGATCTGGCCGACGCTGTCGGGCGTCATCGCAACGCGCTTTTCACCCTCGGCCGTCTCTAATGGGCATCCAACCTTCATGTCCCAACCCTTGTGTTATTTTCCTGTTTTGCGGACGCACTCGTCCTAGATACCTGAGCGCCACTTTGGACGCCTCGACTCGGCTGCACAAGTCAGTGAGTCGGGAAGGGATTTTTGCGCGAACCGCTAAAATTGAAAAGACAACTGCTTGTCATATGCTGTTTTTGACAATTATCCGTCTGTGGCCTTGCTCCGCGCGGATTCGGTCACTGCGTCAGGCGCATGGTCAGAATTTGCACGCCTGTGAGCCCGAAAAGGGCTGCGAACACACCCTCGAACCAGCGCCTTGCCCGCGCATAGGCTCTCGCCATGGTCCCGTTGGAGAACAGGAAGGCATAAGTGAAGAAGACAGCGGCGTTGTTCAATCCGATGATGATGACCACAAGCGCCAGTTCGCCGGCGCTGGTGCCGGCCGGCACGCCGATGGAGAACAGCGTACAAAAGAACACGATCGGCTTGGGATTCGTGATGTGAAGCGCGAGGCCGGCCATGAAATGGCCACGCGGTGCGGGCATGTCGGCTATCTTGCCGGCACCGGGGACCATGGCGGACCGCAGGGACTTGAATGCGAGCCAGAGCAGATAGGCGCCGCCGCAATAGCGCACTGTCTCGAGCATCCAGACATGCGCCAGCAGGATGGCGCCGACACCGAATGCGGCAGTGGCCGACCATATGTAGGACCCGGCCATGATGCCGGCCGAGAGTGACAGTCCGGCGCGCCGTCCATGGCGCATTGATGTGCCGGCGATGCCGAGTGTCGCCGGACCGGGGCTGGCCGAGGCGATAATCCCGGCGCCGAGCATCAATGGCCAGTTGAGTTCATCCATGATGTCTGTCCTTCACCGGGATATGCAGGTGCGATCTCGCCACCATAGGCCAGATTAAACATTGCCGTCATTTCGGCTGGCGGCCTTCCGACGGGCAGATTCCACAAACAACAAAAGCCGCCATGGCATGCCAGGGCGGCTTTTAGTCACATTCTGGTCAATCGCGTTTTGGCGAATCAGGCTCTAGTAGCCTTCGCGCTCCATCCGCTTGCGCATCAGCTTGCGCACACGGCGGGTCGATTCGGCAGCTTCGCGGGCACGACGCTCGGACGGCTTTTCATAGGCCCGGCGATTCTTCATCTCGCGGAACACGCCTTCGCGCTGCAGCTTCTTCTTCAGGACGCGAAGCGCCTGGTCAACATTGTTTTCACGTACAGTTACGTACACGGTCCATCACACCTTTCGGTCTGGTTAGATTTTCCCGCCGGCCAAAATCCCGGAATAATGGGGGTTTGAGCGCTTGGCAGAGCGATCACGCAGGCTGGTTTGCCGTAGCCCTCGCAACAGGGCACAGGGGATATCACGCTGCGGGGTGTTTTGTAAAGCCTGAAGCCGCAAATCGGCCGGATTGCTGCCGGATCGGCCTCTGCTGTGTTTCCGCGTGTCAGGCGAGGGCCCTTTTGGCGAGGGCCCTGTCCCGGCGACTGCGTCAGTTTGCGACTGGAAAAACAGCGCGAACATTATATTATGAGTTGGTGGGGTACAAAAAGAGCTTTTGGTCAACTGGCGGAGAGAGCTGTGACCAGCAAAGACGACCTTCATGGTGCCAAGTATAATGCGGTAGATCCGGACGCGGCTTCGATCATCGAGGCAGCGCTGGTGCATGTGCCGTTCGACGGATGGGGCCAGGCGGCGCTGAATGCCGGGGCTGCTGACGCCGGGTTCACGGCCGACGATTTGGCGAGGCTGTTCCCAGCCGGCGCGCTTGACGCCATTGTTATGCACTCGGCCATGGCGGATGCGGCAATGGTGGCGGCCTTCGAGGGCATGCCAGACCGTCCCGACCGTATTCACCTGATGGTTCGCCAGATGATCCTGATCCGCCTTGATCAGGCTGCTCCGCACAAGGAAGCCGTCCGGCGCGGCCTTGCGATCCTCGCGGTGCCGGGCAACGCGCTGGCATCGGCGCGGGCGCTCTATGCCACAGTCGACGCCATATGGCGTGCCGCCGGCCAGACCGATACCGATATTTCCTTCTATACAAAACGGGCCACGCTCGCCGCCGTCTACAGCGCCACGCTTCTGGCCTGGATTGCGGACACGAGCGGCGACCCGGCAGTTGTCGAAGGGTTCCTCGACCGCCGTCTTCGTGATGTGGCGCAAATTCCCAAGGCCACCGGGCCGCTCCGCGGTGCGGTCAGCGCGGGCCAGCGCCTCGCCGAAGGCATGTTCCAGGTGGTCGGGCGCGTGCGGCGCTGACCCTTCTTCAGTCTGACGGGACTGTCAGGCCGAATTGCCAAGCCGAATAGCCGGGTCGAACTGCCGGGCCGAATTGCCGATGTGTCGATTCGCTGGTGTTTGGCTTGTCTCCTGCGCTATAAGGCGGGTCCCGACGGCAACGCCCGCCAATCGAGACACGAGACCAGCATGCCCATCAAGGTGCCAGACAATCTGCCAGCCCTCGAAGACCTGCTTGCCGAGCAGGTCGATGTGATGGCGCAAAAACAGGCGCTTCGTCAGGATATCAGGCCGTTGCGGCTGCTCCTGCTGAACCTGATGCCGAAAAAGCAGGAGACGGAGATCCAGTTCGCCCGCCTGTTCGGCAATTCGCCGCTGCAGATCGAACTGATCCTGATGACCACGGCGAGCTACACGCCGCGCCATACCGAGCCTGCCTATCTGCGCCGTTTCTACCGGCGCCTTGAGGATGTGAAGGATGAGTTCTTCGATGCGCTGATCGTGACCGGCGCGCCGATCGAGAGGCTTCCCTTCGAAGAGGTCGCCTATTGGGAAGAGCTGACCCAGATCATGGACTGGTCGCGGACACATTGCTTCCGCAGGCTTGGCATCTGCTGGGGTGCTCAGGCGCTCCTCTATCATTTCCATGGCGTGCTGAAGCATGATTGCGGCGACAAGCTGTTCGGCGTGTTCCGGCATGAGCTGAAACATGTGCCGGGGCGGCTGATGCGCGGCTTCACGGATAATTTCCCGATGCCCGTCTCGCGCTACACCGAGAACAGGCGCGCCGAACTCGAGGCCGCCGGCATCGAGGTTCTGGCCGAAAGCGAGGATTGCGGTGTCGGGCTGGCACGGCAGCCGGACAGTGGCGACCTGTTCGTCCTCAATCATCTGGAATATGACGCCGAGACGCTTGGCGCGGAATATCACCGTGACCGCGAGCAGGGCATGGCCACGGCGCTGCCGCACGGCTATTTCCCGAATGACGATCCGGATGCCGAGCCGGTGAATTTCTGGCGGCCCTATGCGTTCCTGATGGTCAGCAACTGGATCAATGATCTGTATCAGGCGACGCCGTTCGACCTTGAAACACTGAACAAGGGCTGAGCGCTCGGCTTTCCGCCCGGACGGGTTGTCAGTCGCCCAGACGGCGGCTGACATGCCCCATCTTGCGGTCCTGGCGTGCCTCGGGCTTGCCATAGAGATGGAGATGGTTGCCGGCATCCGCCAGCAGGCCCGGCACCCGGTCCAGATGCTGGCCGAGAAGGTTGTCCATCTGCCAGCGTCCATAGGGCGTGGTATCGCCGAAGCCGAGGCCGGTCAGAACCCGCGCCAGCTGCGTGAACTGGCTTGTGGCACAGCCCTCGATCGTCCAGTGAAATGAATTGTGCGGCCGCGGTGCCATCTCGTTGAACAGCAGCCTGCCGTCGGCGGCGATGAAAAACTCGACAGCCAGCAGCCCGACGAGATCGACAGCCTCTGCCAGGGCTGCCGTGGCGCTCTGCGCCGCCTCCTCGATCGCCGGAATGACCGGGGCCGGGGCCACAGTGCGTGCCAGAATGCCGTTTTCGTGGCGGTTCTGGCTGACCGGAAAATGCACCATGTTGCCCTGTGCGTCACGGGCGAGAAGGGCGCTGATCTCGCCGTCGAAGGCGATCATCTCCTCGAGGATGGCATCATCGCTTCCGACAGCTTCAAGGGCGGTTGCAAGATCGTCATCCGGTTTGATCCGCACCTGGCCCTTGCCGTCATAGCCGAGCCTGCAGGTCTTCAGGATGGCCGGGCCGCCAAGCGCCTTCATCGCCAAGGTCAGATCCTGCAGCGATCCGACCTGCCAGAAGCGCGGCGTCGGGATGCCGAGGCCGGCGGCGAGGGTCTTCTCTGCAATCCTGTGCTGTGCCGCCTGAAGCGCGGCCGCGCCCGGGCTGGCAAGGCAGCTCTCTCCGATGACCTGCATGGTGGCAGCCGGCACATTCTCGAATTCGCTGGTCACGGCATCAACGCTCGCCGCGAACCGGCGCAGGCTTTCGATGTCGTCATAGGATGCGGTGGTTGTCGTGGTCGCCACCTCTCCGGCCGGGCTTGCCTGCGCATCGGGGGCATAGACATGCGTCCTGACGCCGAGTTGCGCGGCGGCGATGGCAATCATCCGGCCAAGCTGGCCGCTGCCGAGGATGCCGATGCAAGGGGTGCCTTGTCCGTGGCTGCCGGCCGGGCTGGTCATGACGGGCTGTCGGCTACCGAATCGGTCTGTGCCTGACGCCAGCTGTGCAGGCGGCTTGCCAGCGCGGCGTCGCCAAGCGCGAGGATCTGGGCCGCCATCAGGCCGGCATTGCGGGCGCCCGGAATGCCGATGGCAAGCGTGCCGACCGGAACGCCGGCCGGCATCTGCACGATCGACAGCAGGGAATCCATGCCCTTCAATGATTTGGATTCGACAGGCACGCCAAGAACGGGAAGGTCGGTATGCGCCGCCAGCATGCCCGGAAGATGCGCCGCGCCACCGGCACCGGCAATGATCACGCCGAATCCCGCATCCGCCGCGCCGCGCGCAAATGCCGCCAGCCTGTCGGGTGTGCGATGTGCCGAGATGATTTTCGCCTCATAAGGCACATCCAGCATTTCCAGCATCTGGGCGGCTTCCTGCATGGTGGTCCAGTCGGACTGGCTTCCCATGCAGACGGCAACGGCGGGACGGGTGGTGGTATTGGACATGGGCTTCGTTCTCGTCTCAGGCGATGATTCACGCGATGATGTCGGGAAGGATGCGGCTTCGCACAAGTGCCATCTCGTCCTTCAGGACAAGTTTGCGCTTTTTCAGCCGTTGCAGCTGCAACTGGTCGAACGGCTTGTCCTCCGACAGCCGCTCGATCACGTCGTCAAGGTCGCGATGCTCGCTCTCCAGCACGTGCAGACGCGCTTTCAGGATTTGCTGTTCCTCGATGTCGGTGCTGTTCACCGGTTGTCTTCCCGTTCCGCAGGCCCCTCTGCGTCCGGCAGGGCGTCGGCCGTTTCAGGCCGGACCCGTCTTGCCATCGGGTCAGGGCAGTTCGCTGATATCCGATACCTGTTCCTCGACATGCGGCGTGCCGCCGGCCTTTTCGATGGCGGCGTCCAGGTCGGTCTGCTTGCACAGGCCGAGCATCGCCGGATGCTTTGCCGAGATGTTGCTGATGTTCCAGTGTGTCCGCTCGCGGATTTTGGTGATCGTTTCCTTGGTGGTGCCGATCAGCTTGACGATCTGCGAGTCCTTGAGCTCCGGATGGTGCTTGACCAGCCACGCAATGCCGTCGGGCTTGTCGCCGCGGCGAGCCACCGGAACATAGCGCGGCCCCTTGGTGCGGCGGTTGGGCGTCGGAAGGTCCGAGGTCGCCAGTTCGAGGCGGCCCGACGGGTCGGCCTCGCAGCGCTCGATTTCTTCGCGGGTCAGCTGGCCGTTCTGCACCGGGTCGTAACCCTGGATGCCGATGCCGGTTTCGCCATCGGCAATCGACTGCACCTCCAGCGGGTGGAGGCTGCACAGATCCGCAATCTGGTCGAAGGACAGTGCGGTGTTGTCGATCAGCCATACGGCCGTTGCCTTGGGCATGAGCAATTGTGTCATCATTACCTGCTTTCTGCTGCAAGCCCGATCCTGCGGGCTGCGCAATCTCGCGTTAAATAGCGGGGATGCGCCTTTATAGCCATGAACCGCCTGTTTTGCAAAGACCTTTGCGGGGCGTCGGGGAATCACCGATACTGGTTTCGACACCGGCTGAACGGAGGCAGGATATGGAAGACGAACTCGAGAAGCTGAAGCCGGCCGGCCCCGGCCCCGAGATGGAGCGCTGGAACGTCGAAGACCTCGAGGCCTATGTCGCCGCGATGAAAGCCGAGATTGCCAAGGTCGAGGCCATTATCGCCGGCAAGGGCTCGGTGAACGCGGCTGCCGAAGCGCTGTTTGGCGGCAAATCCTGATCCCGTCAGCTGACATCCGCCGGTCAGCCGGTATCGGTTTTTGACGGGTCGGGAAGCGGCAGCATCCAGTCTGGTATGGCGAGGCGCGCGGCATGGCCACCTGCTGTCAGCTCGTGATCGCCGTCATTGATCCGGTGGATGTCTGACAGTTTCATGGCGGCAAGGCAAAGCGCCCCCTCGCCGCCGCCGGCAACACTCAGAACGGTGCCGAGATCACGCTCGCCCTCGGATACCGCCTCGCCACTCGCCGGGCAGCCGCCGCTGACTTCCAGCGGCACGATGCGCCGTTTCACCAGTCCGCGATAATGCGTGCGCGCCGTGACCTCCTGCCCGACATAGCATCCCTTCTCGAAATCGACGGCGCCAAGCCTGTCGAGCCCTGCTTCCAGCATCAGCGCCCGTTCCGGTTGCAGGTCGACCGGGCCCTGCGGCACACCGGCGGCGATGCGCACCGCATGCCACTGGTCGATGTCCGCCGGTCCGGACCCTGATGCTGTTTCAGGGCCTGATCCCGCCGGCCCGATCCAGCGCCATCCCAGCGCCGGGTGCCGCGGGTCGGTGCTCGCGCCCCGGGGCATCGCATCGCCGTTCCAGCCGACCCAAAGCCGGTGATCATCCAGTATCTCGAGGGTGACGGGGCGACGCAGCTTGTAGCGGCGAAGCCGCGCGAACAGGTCGTCGGCCCGGCTTGCATCACAGTCCAGCATGAAGCCGTCTTCCACGCGCAAGACCATCATGTCGGCGAGGATTCGTCCCTGCGGCGTCAGCAGGGCGCTGGCCCGGGTTTCGCCGGGCGAGAGCGCCTCCATATCCGATGTCAGGATCGACTGCAGGAAGTCTGCCGCTTCGGCGCCGCCGATCCGGATCACCTGCCTTTCCGGGTCCTGTGCCGCCTGTCCTGTGCTGCTGCTCATACCGTTCATTGCCTTTCGGTGATCTCACCATCATAACGGGCGATATAGAAATGTCGCTTGCGCGCCCAGAAACATCTGTCCTCGTCGGGCCAGATTTCGCGGTAATGCTCGGTGTCCTTGAAATAGAAGGTCTGCGTGCAGAACAGATATTTCACTCTGATCCTCTCGGGACCCAGATCGAGCTTGCCGCGGTCGCTTGTGCTGATGGTGATGGCCGGGCGATCGCGCCGGAAACACTGGCCTACCTTCTCGCCCCGGCAGGCGGTCTCGTCGGATTCGGTGATCCGCACATAGGTGAACCGCCCGTTCGAGAAGCGGAACCCCTCGTCGTCAAACATCGCGCACTCGTCATCGGGAGGCGTCTGCGAGCGCGCGAACTCGCAGGTGAACCAGGTGCCGCCCCAGCTGTCATCAGCCGCTGCCGGCAGGCCCGGCATCATGACTTGCAGTGCGGCAAACATCAGGACCGCGATCATGGTGCGCAAATATCCCGTCATGAGATGGCCAGCCTCGGCGGCTTGCCGAGCATCATTGCCCCGCCGGCCTGTGCCAGTAGCGCAAGCGCAATATTCAGACCCATCAGGACCCCCATGCCGTACCCCATATCAATCAACATGCCCATCACCATCGGCGACAGGGCCGAGCTAAACACCCCGAGTGGCAGAAATATGGCCTTCACCTCGCCGAGGTAACGGGTTCCGTACATCTCTGCCAGGGTCGCCGAGACGGCGCTGTAGGGCATGCCGGACGCAAAGCCGAAAAAGACAAAGAACAGGAACACGCCGGCCTGGCCCTCGACCAGCCACAGGGCGGCGCAGGCAAGGGTGATGGGGAGCATCATATGCGCCGCCACCCGCCGGCCGGTGAACCGGTCGACAAGCTGGCCGGCGACGAGCGTTCCGATCACCGCGCAGGCGGCATAGACAACATACATCGCCGCCCAGCTGGCCAGCGACACGCCGGCTAGCTCGGCAAGATAGATCTGGTGGAACAGCATGCCGGTGACGGTGAACCCGGGGATCATCGTCAAACCGACGAGCCCGAGCCAGAAACGGCTGTCGCGAAGAACGGCGCGCCGGCGCCAGTGATTGACACTGTCGATGGTGATGATGTCGGCATCGGCTTTGTCGTCGATACCCGCTGCTGCCGCCGCCGCCCGCACCCCTTCGAGGCCGCCGCCATCCTGGTAGCGGGTGCGCTGTGTCAGGGTGCGAAGGAAAGGCAGAAGCCCGACAAGCGGCAGGAAAGGAAGGATCATCCACAACATTCGCCAGTCCAGAATGGACAGCAGCGCCACCACCGAAGCGGGGCCGATGGATTCAGCGGCATTCATGCCGAGCTGCGCCAGCGACAGCGCCCGTCCCCGCGCCGCCACATAGCGCCGTGCCATCGCCGTGGTGTAGGTGTGCGTCGTCATCCCCTGGCCGAACAGCCGCAGCAGGTACAGCCCGCCAATCAGGGCGATGACCGAATTCACCTGGCTGAACATCATGGCCGCCGCGCACAGGCAGCAGATCACAATGAATGCCAGCCGCTCCACCCGCATCGTGTCGGCCAGCTTGCCGAGCCAAAGCAGGGTGACCGCGCTGGCCGTGGTGGCAATGGCGTAATAGGTGCCGAAGGCGCCGTGGCTGAGCCCGAGTTCACTCCTGATCTCGGACGAGAAGAGCGAAATGAAAAAGGTCTGGCCAAGCGACGAGCAGAAGGCCATCGCCACGCCGAACAACAGGAAGCGCCATTCGACCCGCATGAAATCGAACGTCGGCACCTGCAGGGGCGGGGCGGACGGCAACGGATCGGAACGGGGCTGGGTCATGGCGGGGATTTCACCACGGGCGGGTGACCCCGGCAAGCCCCTGAGGCAAGTAAACCCGGCCGGCGGAAACGCAGAGCAAGCCGGTTCTTCTGTGCCCTTGGCGCACTGTTCCGCAGGACTTGAAAGCCGCGACCCAGATGCATAACTAAAACGCATACGAAAAGCGCCTCGCATAAAAAATGTCGAAAGACGGTGCCTGCGGGGCGCATGTGCCGGTGGTTTGCCGTTACACTGTCCCTTCTGCCCGCAAGGCAGCGCCCGGGCAGGCTTCGGTGGCCGCCGGGAAGGAGTGTGAGCCATGCAGACCGACAAATTCACCGCCCTTGTCCGAAACGCCGTGATGGCGGCGCAGAATGACGCCCTTGCCGCGAACCATCAGAAGGTCACGGCGATGCATCTTCTTCGCGCGTTGCTGGCGGATGACAACGTCACCCTTCGCAGCCTCGTCGGGCGCGCCGGCGGTGACATCGACGGGTTGTCCGCGGCGCTGGACAAGTCGCTTGCGGCGATCCCGGCGGTGACCGGGTCGGGCGCTGACCAGCTGCAGCTCGATATCGACCTTGCCCGCATCCTGCAGGCTGCCGAGGGTGAGGCGAAAACCCTTGGCGACAGTTTCCTTGCGGTGGACGCGCTGCTTCTTGCCATGGTCAAGAGCAAGGGCGAGGTCGGCCGCCTCCTGTCCGGGGCGGGGCTCGACGCGGCGCGCGTGTCTGCCGCCATCGCCGATATGCGCAAGGGCCGCACCGCCGACAGCGATGCTGCCGAGGACAGCTATGAGGCCCTGTCGAAATTCACCACCGATGTCACCGACGCGGCGCGGCGCGGCAAGCTCGACCCGGTCATCGGGCGCGAGGCCGAGGTCCGCCGCACCATCCAGATTCTGGCGCGCCGCACCAAGAACAACCCGGTGCTGATCGGCCAGCCCGGCGTCGGCAAGACCGCCATCGCCGAGGGGCTGGCGCAGCGCATCGTCAATGGTGATGTGCCGCAGGCGCTTGCCGACAAGGCGCTGCTGTCGCTCGACATGGGCGCGCTTGTCGCCGGCGCGAAATATCGCGGCGAGTTCGAGGAGCGTCTGAAGGCCGTCCTGAAAGAGGTCGAGTCACGGGACGGCGAGGTGGTCCTTTTCATCGACGAGATGCACCAGCTTGTCGGCGCCGGCAAGACCGACGGCGCGATGGATGCCTCGAACCTGCTGAAGCCGGCGCTGGCGCGGGGCGAGCTGCGCTGCATCGGCGCGACGACGCTGGATGAATACAGGCAGTATGTGGAAAAGGACGCGGCGCTGACCCGCCGGTTCCAGCCGGTCTTCGTCGACGAGCCGACGGTCGAGGACACCATTTTCGTGCTGCGCGGCCTGAAAGAGAAATACGAGCTTCACCACGGTGTCCGCATCACCGACGACGCGCTGATCGCGGCGGCGAAACTCTCGCATCGCTATATTTCCGAACGGTTTCTTCCCGACAAGGCCATCGATGTGATGGACGAGGCGGCAAGCCATTTGCGCATCCAGTCCGACAGCAAGCCTGCCGAGCTGGACGCCACCGACCGCAGCATCATGCAGCTGAAGATCGAGCAGGCGGCGCTGCAGAAGGAAAATCCCGACAGCGCGAAAAAGCGGCTTGATGCCATCGCGGCCGAGCTGGTGCGGCTCGAGGCCGAATCCGCAACGCTGACCGCGCAGTGGGAGGATGTGAAAGGCCAGATGGCCGAGGTCGGCCGGTTGCAGCAGGGGCTCGAGGATTCGCGGCACCTGCTGGAAGTGGCGCAGCGAGAGGGCCGCCTCGAAGAGGCTGCCGAGCTCGCCTATTCCCGCATCCCGGCGATCGAGCAGGAGCTTGCCGCGGCGAAATCCGCCGTCTCGGAATCCGAGATCGTCGACGAGGAGGTCACCGCCGCGCAGATCGCCGCCGTGATCAGCAGCTGGACCGGCATTCCGGTCGACAAGATGCTGGAGGGCGAGCGCGAGAAGCTGCTGGCGATGGAGGCCGAGATCGGCCGCCGTATCATCGGCCAGGCCGAGGCCGTCAGCGCCGTCGCCAACGCCACCCGCCGGTCGCGTGCCGGCCTGTCCGACCCGAACCAGCCGATGGGAAGTTTCCTGATGCTGGGGCCGACCGGTGTCGGCAAGACCGAGATGGCCAAGGCGCTTGCCGGCTTCCTGTTCGATAATGACACCGCCATCCTGCGGATCGACATGTCCGAATATATGGAAAAGCATGCCGTCGCCAGGCTGATCGGCGCGCCGCCGGGCTATGTCGGCTATGAAGAGGGCGGCAGCCTGACCGAGGCCGTGCGCCGCCGTCCCTATCAGGTGGTGCTGTTCGACGAGATCGAGAAGGCGCATCCCGACATCTTCAACATCCTTCTCCAGGTTCTGGACGAGGGCCATCTGACAGACGGCCAGGGCCGCCGTGTGGATTTTGCCAACACCATCATCCTGCTGACCTCGAACATCGGAGCCGACCATCTGCTGGCGCTCGATGACGGCGAGGACAGCGATGCGGCGAAAGACGCCGTGATGGCGGATGTCCAGTCCACCTTCCGTCCGGAATTCCTGAACAGGCTGGACGAGGTGCTGCTGTTCCACCGGCTCGCCCCCGGCCATATGGGCGACATCGTCACCATCCAGTTCGCCCGCCTGTCGGCGCGTCTTGCCGAGCGCGGGGTGGCATTGCGGCTCAGCGACGAGGCGGCGTCATGGCTCGCCACCCGCGGATACGACCCGCAGTTTGGCGCGCGCCCGCTGCAGCGGGTGATCCAGAACGCGGTGCAGAACCCGCTTGCCGAGGCGCTGCTGGAGGGCCGGTTCGGCGACGGCGATCTTGTCGAGGTGCGGCTCGATCCGGCGACCGACAGGCTGATCTTCGGCTTCGGCTCGCCCGACGAGACCGGGGCCGTGAAGGGCGCGCTCAGCGACAGCGCCAGCGACGCGGCGGGACGGGCGTGAACAGGCCAAAAGCCTCCAAAGCCTGATGCCGGGCTGGAACCATTGATTTAAAGAGAATGTCGGATGGTGCTGCCAACGTGATTCGAACGCGCAACCTCACCCTTACCAAGGATGCGCTCTACCGCAGGAGCTATGGCAGTATGTCTATTGATACATCTCCTCCGCACGAGATCGTATGCCGCTGCCATGTTGCGTCGGCGGTCTTCTATTTTCGAATATGTTGGACAGATTGCCGGCCTGTGCTTTAGCGTTTGTTGGCTCACAGGCCTGACCGCCCGTCTGGTGCGGCGGCATTGTGGCCGCCATCAATGACCCTATTGTGATAACCGGGTGACCCTTGCCGCTGTTGACCCCGAACACCGACATGCCGTTCAACATTACTCGGATCAGCCATGTGGTGCTGACAAGCCGTGATCTGGACGCCACACGATATTTCTATGAATCGGGCCTTGGGCTTGAGGTGACGTTCCATGACAGTGAGCGGTTGACACTGCGCGCCATCGAGGAACAGGGGATGTTCTCGCTGATGTTCGAAAAGGTGGCGGATGACGGTCCCGGCACCTGCCGGAGTGTGGGCTATCGCATGTTCACCGATGATGATCTGAGGCGGGCGCATGAGTGGCTTCAGGCAAGGGGCACCGATGCACGCTTTGTAGACAGACCGTTTCAGGGGTTGACCTTGCAACTCACCGACCCGGTGGGTGTGCCTGTTGAGTTCTGTGCTAGCATGGACAAGAAGCCGAACCGCATGCGCCAATTCCATACCCATGCCGGCGGCAAGCTGGTGTATCTTGACCATATCCAGATTGCGACTCATGACATTCAGGCCGCCTATGGCTTTTACAATGATCTGGGATTCAGGCTGGCCGAATATACAGCCACTGATGGCACCGACGAGGTTTGGGGCGTCTGGCTGAAGCGTAAGAATAACACTCAGGATGTGGTCTATGCCAACGGTGCCGGGCCGCGATTGCATCATGTCGCCTACCACACGCCGGAAATTGCCAATGTGGTGCATGGTGCGGATGTGATGTCGTCTCTCGGGCTTGCCGAAACGATGGATCGTGCGCCTGGGCGGCATGGGATTGGCAACGCCTTTTTCATATATTATCGCGACCCTGACGGGCATCGTGTCGAAACCTTTACCAGCCATTATAATGTCATTGATATCGATCACGAGCCGACTCGCTGGGACCTTTCCGACCTGCGCCGATCACAGCTGTGGGGCTTTCCGGCACCGCGCAAATGGTTCAATGAGGCGACCTGCTTTGAGGACATACCGGTGCATCCTCCCATGCTCGACGCGCCGCCCGTCACTCTTGAGGATTTTCTTGAAGGGTGGTCGCAATGAAGTTTGGCACTATCATGCTGGCCGGACAACCTTGCCTTGTCATGCAACACAATGATGGCGCCATGTGTCTGGTGGACCGGTTGCTGGAGATGGCAGATGCGGGCTCTGCGCCCACCATGCTTGATCTTGTGCATCGACTCGGTAATGACCCGACGCTGGCTGCCACCCTGTCAGCTGCTGCCACCGGCCTTCAGGGCAAGCATGCCCTTGCGGTAGATGAACAGACGGACTGGCTGCCCCCTATCGGCAATCCGTCAAAGATCCTTGGTGTGGCCTTCAATAACCGGGAATTGATGAAAAAGGCGCATCATGATCCCGGCGTGCCGAATTTCTTTTTGAAACCACCATCCTGCCTTACTGGTCATGGCAAGCCGATTATCGTTGATCCCGCTTGGGGTGCTGTGATCCCGGAACCTGAAATCTGTGCCGTGATCGGCCGTCGCGCCAAACATATAAGTGAAGCTGATGCGCTGGATCATGTGTTTGGCTTCATGATTCATAATGATGTGACGTCGCACGGGCTGAAATTTGGCAAGGATTCGATTGCTGTAACCTATGACCGCGACATGGCGCGACCGGAATTCTATGGCTGGCGCAACCTGCATGGTCCGGATGATACCGACGCCTATTACGTCTACCATACACGCTCGAAGGGCACCGACAGTTTCGGCCCTTGTGGCCCGTGGATTACACTGCGTGATGCAGTTGGTGATCCGAACGACCTGCATGTCACCGGCACGATCGATGACGAGGTTTTCACCAGGGATCATACTGGCAATTACCGTTTTTCTGTCGAGGCCTGTATTGCTGAGGCCAGCCGCTATTTCACGCTGGAGCCGGGAGACATGATATCCTTTGGCACCACCGGAAAGGGCGTTGGCCGCTTTCCGCGTGGGCATAAAAGCCTACTTCTTGGCGAGACAACCGGGATTGTAGGGATCGAAATTGCACCGCTGGGCCGGCTTGCCAACCCGGTTCTGCATCAGGCGGGCGGTGCCTGATGGTAAGCGCCATTTACAGCAATAAGGCGGCACAACATCATAATCCGGTACCCAATGCGGCGATCCTGCGCGGCTTATTGGTCACGTCCGGTATCCTCGGCAAGCGGTTGGAAAGTGATGACTATCCTGTCGATAAGGGCGAACAGACGGCGCTTGTGTTTAGCTATCTGGAGGTCATTTTGGACGAGGCAGGCGCCACACCGCAGGATGTAATCAAGCTGGACCTCTATTTCGCGGACAAGGCAGATCGGGCGCTTGCCAATGAACATTGGCTGCGTTTGTGGCCCGATCCGGCGCACCGGCCTGCACGGCAAGCGCATCAGGCCGCACTTCCCGATGGCTGCTGCCTTCAGATTGTGGCTATGGCCGTTCTGCCGCAGGGCTGACCGCCGCGCGTATACTACCATTTTCAAATCGGGAAGAAGAAGATGGTGCTGCCAGCGTGATTCGAACACGCGACCTCACCCTTACCAAGGGTGCGCTCTACCGCTGGAGCTATGGCAGCGTCGCCATCGACGAGCTTGGCTTACACGAGATTGCGCGCCGATTGCAAGCGGGATTTGTCAGAGTTTCAGCAACAGCCTGACGATCCGTCTTGTCCGCGGGCTGAACAGCGCATCGGTAAAGAACTGTCCGGCGGCGCGCTTGCTGGCATCGCCGAAGGTCGGATAGGGCGCGATTGTGCCGGCCATGCTGCCAATCCGTCGCCGCGCCGCGATCGCCACCGACCAGGCGAGGATCATCTCCCCGGCCTGCGGTGCGAGGATGGTCGCCCCCAGAATGCGCCCGTTGCGATGTGTCACCACTTTCACCATCCCCTCGGTCCGGCCTTCGGCCACGGCACGGTCGTTGCCGCCCAGCGAGACCGTCCGGGTGCGGATGTTGCCGGCGCCCCATGCCTCGGCGGCGGCACTCTCGCCAAGCCCGACATGCGCCAGTTCGGGGTCGGTGTAGGTCACCCACGGCGTCAGGCTTTCATCGATCTTCGCCGGAAGCCGGAACAGCATGTTGCGGATCACGATGCCGGCGTGATAGCCGGCGATATGGGTGAACTGCGCGCGCCCGGCGGCGTCGCCGATGGCAAAGACCCGCTTGTCGCTGGTGCGAAGCCGCCTGTCGGTCACGATCCCGCCGGGGCGGGTGGCGATGCCGGCCGCCTCAAGCCCCAGATCGTCGATATTGGCGCGCCGCCCGGCGGCGACCAGAAGATGGCTCGCCGTGATGCTGCGCCCGTCGGCCAAATCCAGCTTGATCGACCCGGTGGTCCCCGACACGCCGGCCACCCCGATGCCCTCGACCAGCTCGATCCCTTCCTTCACCAGCCGGTCCTTCAGAATGGCGGCGGCATCGGGATCATCCTTGCCGAGGATCGTCATGGCCTCGATCACGGTAACCTTGCAGCCGAGCCTGGCATGCGCCTGCGCCATCTCGATGCCGATCGGTCCGCCGCCGATGATGGCGAGATGGGCCGGCTTTTCGGCATCGGCGAAAATCGTCTCGTTGGTGTGGAACGGCACGGTATCGAGGCCCGGAACGGGCGGCACCGCGGCGCGCGAGCCGGTGGCGATGACAAAGAATTTGGCCCGCACCTCATGCGAGGCCGACCGCACCAGCCGCCGCCCGGCAAAGGCGGCGCGTTCCTCGATCACCTGAACGCCGAGCCCGGTGAACCGTTCCACCGAATCATGCGGGGCGATGGTGGCGATGACGTCCGCCACATGGCGTTTCACCGCGGCGAAATCGATCGCCGGGGCCGCCCCGGTGACCCCCATCGCCGGATTGCCGTGCGCGTGATGCGCGGCCTTGGCCGCCGCCAGCAGCGCCTTTGACGGCACACAGCCGCTGTTCAGGCAGTCACCGCCCATGCGGTCGGCTTCGAACAGCACGACCCGCGCGCCCATCTGCGCCGCGCCTGCCGCGACGCTCAGCCCGCCGGACCCGCCGCCAATGATGCAGATATCGGTGTCGATGGTGTTCATGACCCGTCTCCCTTGTGCCGCGAGGTGGTGAATTTTTTCCAGGCAACCGGCATCAGCGCCAGCAGGCCCAGCGCCGCCAGCGATCCGAGTATGGCCGGTGATCCCAGAATTTTGAGATCGGGCGTGCGCCCCGCCGCCAGAACATGGTCGAGACCCCTTCCCACCGAAACGAAGACCGCCGATCCCGGCGCGATGCCGATAAAGGTGGCGGCAAGATAGCTTCGGAACGGCATGCGGGTCAGCGCCGGCACAATATTGACGACCCAGAAGGGCGCGGCCGGGATCAGGCGCAAGGCGAGCAGATAGGAAAAGGCGTTGCGGCTGAAGCCATCCTCGAGCCTCGCCATGAACGGACCGGCGCGCCGCCGCGCCAGGTCGGCAAAGGCGGTGCGGGCGGCGATGAACACCACCCCGGCGCCTGCCGTCGCGCCGACAAGCACCAGCAGCACCGCAAGCCAGCCGAAAATCGCGCCGCCTGTCAGGCTGAGCGGCAGCGCTATTGGAAGCGAGAAAGCCACCGCCACCGCATAGAGCAGCAGGAAGGACGCTGCCGCCAGCGCCAGATTGGCTTCGGTATATGCCGTTATCTGCCCGTAATGCAGCGCGATCGTCTGCCAGCTGATGGCCTGATGCGTACCGCTGGCAAAGAACAGCACAAGCCCGGCGACCAGAAGTGCCGGAAGCCACCATTGTTTGATCCGTGAGCCGAGAGCCGGCGACATGTTGCTTACCCCTTCTGTCCGGGCTGGTCCGAAGGACTGCCGTACCATTTGTTCCCGAACATGGCAGCAGGATCTTAGAACGCGGGAACGTTGTCAGGCCCGACTCTATCCCCCTGCCCGTCCTGCCACAATATGTCCTTAATGACGGGTCAGGATGGTGGCTCCGGAATGGGGCGACAACGAGGCGACAGCAGGGCCGGGAGCGCTTTTGCCATTGGCGGCGCACCGAGTTTGCGCGATAAGGTCAGGTTAACGGATGCACGTCAGCGGTGCATCGGTCGCAGGGACGAGAGGAACAGGAATTGTCAGGTTCTGGCGAGGACAAGAAGGAGCGGCTGGCGAAGGCCCTTCGCGAGAACCTTCACAAGCGCAAGTCCCAGTCGCGGGCACGTACCGGCTCCGGTACCGCCGGCCATCGCGAACGACCGATCAAGCCCGCATCTACGAGGGTACAAGATGGACAGTCTGAGGATTGAAGGCGGCGTGCCGCTGAAGGGCGAGATCGTGGTCAGCGGGGCGAAAAACGCGGCGTTGCCCCTGATTGCGGCAGGACTCGTCACCGACGGCACATTGCGGCTTCGAAACGTTCCGGACCTTGTCGATACAGGATCGATGGAGGTCCTTCTTCGCAATCATGGCATGGATGTCGGGCGAACGGGCGACATGCTGGTGATCGGGGGCAGCGCCACCAATTTCGACGCTCCCTATGACCTTGTCCGCAAGATGCGCGCCTCGATCCTTGTGCTCGGGCCGCTGCTGGCGCGTTACGGTCAGGCGCGCGTGTCGCTTCCGGGCGGCTGCGCCATCGGCACCAGGCCAGTTGATCTCCATATTCGTGCGATGCAGGCCTTTGGTGCGATCGTCGAGCTCGCCGACGGTTACATTCAGGCAAGGGCG
>ENA-OSEY01000471-OSEY01000471.1-marine-metagenome-genome-assembly--contig:-NODE-471-length-29708-cov-2.906281_pt1 | contig 29708 bp, 27 predicted proteins | sample MGYA00248465_ERZ534230 | MGnify/ENA primary metagenome ERZ534230 (study PRJEB26409, sample SAMN06344110) | marine metagenome | isolation source: Sea water from surface | place: Atlantic Ocean:Southern...
ATTCGCAGATGCTACAAGAAGGATATCTAGAGGCAACCGAATTTTGTACCCACGTACTTGCACATCTCTTTCCTCAAGAACATTAAGTAAACCAACCTGTATCCGTTCGGATAGGTCCGGTAATTCGTTGATAGCGAAAATGCCTCGATTCGTTCTTGGCACCAGTCCGTAATGCAAAGTTAATTCGTCGGAGAGATAGCGGCCCTCTGCAACCTTGATAGGATCAACTTCCCCAATAAGGTCAGCTATTGCAGTATCGGGAGTTGCGAGTTTCTCTCCAAACCTTTCGCTTCTGTGCACCCATTCGATAGGTGTTGCGTCTTTTTTTTCGTTGACAAGGTCAATAGCGTATTTTGATACTGGATTAAAGGGATCGTCATTAATCTCCGAACCGGCAATAATTGGCATCCATTCATCGAGAAGATCCGTGAGTCCTCGAATCATACGTGTTTTCGCTTGACCGCGTTCTCCTAAGAAAATGAAATCATGTCCGGCCAGTAACGCATTTTCGAGTTGCGGTATAACTGTATTCTCATATCCCAGTACTCCAGGGAAAAGCTCCTCTCCTTCTTGAATGCGTTTAATTGCATTCTGTCGGATCTCTTCTTTGACAGTGCGCGATATCCATCCTGACTTCCGCAGTCTTCCCAAGGTCTGAGCTTGCTTCATGCTTGAACCGTAGCTGATTATTGGTAACAGGACCGCATCGGAGATGCACCCTTTTTTATTTTTGTGTCAGTTGTTCTAATTCGTAACGCATGTTTTCGCGAGCAGTTTCTTCAAACAAGTCGTGAAAGGCATCCGTCTGAAAGATTTTTTGTTTTTCTATGATCTTGGTAAGAAATGACGATCGCCCTGCAGCAAATTTGTCATCAGACATATGCTCGTACTCTCTTCGGATATTGGTTACATATTCCTGATAAGTGACTTTGGAAGATCCGAGAATAGCTAAATCTAAATCGTGAAAAAATTTTTCCGTTTCATTCGTTAGTTGCGCATTGACATAATCAGCTGATAGTTCAATCATCCTTTTGACTTCTGGCGCATATGAAACATTGCGGCTCTCTAGCCAACCGTACGCTAGATTTGCGCTTTCTATCTCATTCATTTGAGATGCGGAATCGTAAATAACGTCATGGAACCATATTGCAAACTCAAGCTTGTCTTTTGTTTCCCCCGTAACTGGCAAACCGTCCAATAAATTGAGACATGAATACACATGGTTCATCGTGTGGTAGTGACGGTGCGGTTCATTGTACGCGTCAATTAGTTCATTACACATTGATACAGCCTCATTGATCCGAATAAGGCTTCTATAACAAAGATCAAACCAACGATGCGTTGGGTCAAAATTTTGTTCGGGCATAAGGAAACAATAGTTCCATCGTTTCTGTTGTGGGGAAAGTAGACTGGATTTTTGAGATGTAAAAAGGGTCACACAGTTAGCCCATAAATCCTGTCTGGCGGTACGGTCAATATAGGAAAAAAGAAAAAAGCACATGCCAGGAGGCGCAGACGCAATGGCGCAAACAACAATACGAAAAGGACCCGATCCTATTCGTAAAAAGCAAAAGCAACTTCCTTTTCCTTTGAATATTTATCAAAGTGCAGTAGGAAAAAAGTGGGCCATGGCGGTAAGCGGCGTCGTTCTGCTCGGCTTTGTCGTCACACACATGATCGGCAACCTTCACCTCTACGAAGGCCCATTGGAGATTCACGAATATGCTGAGACGCTGAGAAATCTCGGAACAGATATTATTCCAAGAACTTGGCTCCTGTGGGGTGTGCGCCTTTTGCTCATCGCTGCCTTTGCTGTGCATGTCCACTCGGCCTACTCACTGAAAGAAGTAAGCCGGAAATCGAATACCAGATCAAATTTCACCGACGGCAACAAGAAATATGCCTCTTCGCAAGATTTCGTCGCAGCTAACTATGCCAGCCGCACAATGCGCTGGACCGGACCTATCGTTCTCCTCTACCTTTTCTTCCACTTAGCTGATTTAACGTGGGGATGGTTCAGTAAAGACTGGGTTCTAGGAGACCCATACAACAACATTGTTGTCTCAATGGGCAACATTGGTGTTGCACTCATTTACGTAGTAGCAAATATTGCACTTGCGATACATATCTACCACGGAACTTGGAGCCTTTTCCAAAGCCTTGGAATCAATAGTCCGAAAATTAATAAAGCACGTCGCTCAATCGCCAAAGGGCTAGCAGGAATAATCTTGATCGGTAACCTCAGCTTCCCGATAGCAGTTACCGCTGGGTTAATTGATCAAGACAACTGCGAAGCTCCATGCGGCATTACGGCATACGAAGCTGAAAAGGAGGCAAAAGAATGATCGGAGAAATCAATTCCAAAATTCCCGAAGGGCCCATTGCGGACAAATGGTCCAGCCATAAATTCGACATGAAACTCGTAAATCCAGCCAACAAGAGGAAGTTCGAAGTTATTGTTGTCGGAACAGGCTTAGCAGGTGCCTCTGCAGCGGCAACACTCGGAGAATTAGGTTACAAAGTTAAAGCCTTCACATACCATGACAGCCCAAGAAGAGCGCACAGTATCGCTGCACAAGGCGGAATCAACGGTGCTAAAAACTATCAAAACGATGGTGACTCTGTCTATCGGTTGTTCTACGACACAGTTAAAGGCGGCGACTATAGAAGTCGAGAAGCCAATGTTCACAGACTTGCTGAAGTATCTCTAAATATCATTGACCAATGCGTTGGACAAGGAGTCCCATTTGCTCGCGAATATGGAGGCCTTCTAGATAACCGGTCCTTCGGTGGAGCTCAAGTAAGTCGAACATTCTACGCCCGAGGCCAGACAGGACAGCAACTACTTCTCGGAGCTTACTCTGCGCTAATGAGACAAGTTGGTGCTGGCTCTGTCGAAATGCATACACGAACTGAGATGTTGGACCTTATCGTGCATGATGGTGCTGCACGAGGAATAGTTGTGAGAGACCTAATCACAGGAGACGTCCGAAGCCACACAGCACATGCAGTAGTTCTTGCTACTGGCGGATACGGAAATGTGTACTACTTATCAACCAATGCAATGGCTTGTAACGTCACAGCGGGGTGGAGAGCTCATCGACGTGGGGCTCTATTTGCGAATCCCTGTTACACACAAATTCATCCCACGTGCATACCAGCAAGTGATGAATTCCAATCAAAATTAACGTTGATGTCAGAATCTCTGCGAAATGATGGGCGGATATGGGTTCCTAAAAGCCATGATGAAGCCCGATTGGTGTCTGACATACCTGAGGATCAACGCTACTACTACCTGGAAGAAAAGTATCCTGCTTTCGGAAACCTTGTCCCACGGGATGTCGCGTCAAGAAACGCTAAAACAGTAGTTGATCAAGGACTTGGTGTAGGGCCGCTCAAAAATGGTGTCTACCTTGATTTCGCTGACGCCATTAAGCGAGATGGTGAGGACGCTATTCGCGCACGGTATGGAAACTTGTTCCAAATGTACGAACGAATCACAGGCGAAGACCCCTACCAATCACCAATGAGAATATACCCTGCGACACATTACACAATGGGCGGTTTATGGGTTGATTACGAACTGATGAGTAACGTACCTGGCCTATTCGTGGTAGGCGAAGCGAACTTCTCAGACCATGGAGCTAACCGACTAGGAGCCTCAGCGTTAATGCAGGGACTTGCTGATGGATACTTCGTTCTTCCATACACAATAGGAAATTACCTCGCTCCTCTCTTGGGTGAAAGCACTCTGGACGAAAGCGACCCGGCATGCGCAACTGTGGTAAACGATGTGGCAGAACGTACGCAAAAGTGGCTTTCTGTCAACGGGACTCGCTCTGTTGACTGGTTCCATAGAGAACTCGGCAAGCTAGTTTGGAATTTCATTGGGATGGAAAGAGATAAGAATGGTTTAGAAAAGGCTCTATCGGAAATTCCTTCACTACGAGAAGAGTTCGAGAAAGACGTCAGGGTTCTTGGAACAGCCGATAATCTCAATACCTCACTTGAAAAGGTTGGTAGGGTCGCTGACTTCTTTGAGCTAGCAGAACTGAAAGCTCGAGATGCGCTTGAACGTAACGAATCATGTGGTGGCCATTTCCGAACTGAAAGTCAAACGCCTGAAGGCGAGGCATTACGTGATGATGAAAACTACGCTCACGTCGCTGCTTGGGAATGGGGAGGAACCTCCGACTCAGCAGTAAGACACACAGAAGAATTGGTCTTCGACAACGTCCCGTTGACGCAAAGGTCATACAAGTAGGAGAACGCCATGGAAAATACAATGACATTAACGCTAAAAGTGTGGCGCCAAAATGGACCTGCCGAAACAGGGCGATTTGAAACATACGAAGTGAACGAGATAAGTCCAGACATGTCTTTTCTTGAAATGTTCGATGTCTTAAACGAGAATCTCATTAACGACGGTGAGGAGCCAGTAGAAATTGCCAGTGATTGCCGTGAAGGAATATGCGGAACCTGTGGATGCATGATCAACGGACAGGCTCACGGACCCGAGAAAGCCACTGCAACATGCCAACTTCACATGAGAAAGTTCACTGATGGTGACACAATCATCGTTGAACCGTGGCAAGCTGCTTCATTTCCTGTCATCAAGGATTTAGTTGTTGACCGATCTCCACTAGATCGCATCATTGAAGCTGGAGGGTACATTACAGTTCCTACAGGTTCAGCACCTGATGCGAACCTGATTCCGGTTCCTAAAGATGCCGCGGATACTGCTTTTGATGCTGCAGCATGCATTGGTTGCGGAGCTTGCGTGGCTGCGTGCCCCAACTCTGCAGCTCAGCTGTTCACATCTGCGAAGGTTCAACATCTCAACCTACTGCCACAAGGTCAGCCTGAACGATGGTCAAGAACCGAGGACATGGTTGAGACAATGGAAGAATATTTCGGTTCTTGCACTAACCATGGAGAATGCCATGAAGCCTGCCCGAAAGAAATACCTTTGGACTTTATCGCTTATACCAACCGTGATTACATAAAATCTAAGCGAAAGAATCGCAAATTGTTAGGACAGAGTTCCTAAATTCTTACTTTTGATATTACTCAAAGGTCAAATTTTATTTAAGAGAGCGATAGTTCTATTCCAGGAAGTCTCGGCGGCTGAGGAATCAAATGTTCCTAAAGCGTCTTCTTCATTCGCAAAGGCATGGCCTGTGCCTTCATAAATATGGAAAGTCACATCTTTTCCCTGCTCCTGCAACTGCTTTTCAAGATCTTGAACCGCTTCGGGAGGAAAAAAATCGTCGTGAGCAGCAAAGTGCCCCTCAACTTTCGCAGAGAGACTGTCCCAATTTACTGATGGATCGCCAAGGGGAGCTCCATAATATGGGGCTGCGACTCCTACTCGGTTACCCTCTTGAGCCGTTATAAGCAATGTCAACATACCGCCCATACAGAAACCGATTACGCCTACCTGCTCGCTTGAGCATGCATCGTGTGACAAAAGATAATCAATGGCGCCTGACATGTCGCGAGCTGCTCTATCTGGTGGCAAGGTTGTCATCAGCTCGCCTGCCTTATCCATTTCGGTATGTTGTGCAAATTCACCATGATATAAATCCGGAGCGAGTGCAGTGAACCCTTGATCTGCAAGCCGGTCGCAGATACCTTTAATTTGAGGAACCAAACCCCACCATTCTTGCAAAACTAAGACCCCAGTGCCTCTACCTAACTGCGCTTCAGCAAGATAACCAGCAGCTTGCGTGCCATTTACTGGGAAGTTAACCATTTCTCCGTTCATGCATCTCCAATTCGTAAAAATTTCTATCTCTACAATTAGTAAAGAGATTCCATAAGCGCAAGTAAGCCGAAGTGTTTAAGTTACTTTCTTACAGGCGAGCCAGGCTTCATGTCTTTCTGATGTTCGCCATCCCTCATCTACATGGAGGATTTCCATACCGGTAAGATTCTCGCTTATTTCAAATATTTCTGAAGGGTCGAGTAGGAATCGTTCGCTTGGATGTTGGTGACGCTCTAAATTTTTCTTCGTTGGTTGGGCGAACAAAAGTATTCCTTGCGGGTTTAGGTACTGATTCGCTGTCTGCAAAACGCCTCTATTGAGGAAAAGGGTAAGGAGCGCTATATCCCATGTTCGTTCTGATGGAAGAAGGTTCTTCTCAATGTCCCAATATATGCATTCAAGTTCCACTTTTTGAGATTGGGCGCTCTTCGTTGCCTGGTTAAGGGCAACTGAACTTATATCAATCACAGACGTTGTGTAACCTTTTTTAGCGAACCAAAGAGCATTCCTTCCATTCCCTCCCGCTATGTCAACACAAGTCCCTTGAGTCGGAAGGTATTGTTCAAATTCTTCGAGAAATTCTGAGGGAGGATTCAGAACCGGATTATCGCTGTAACGTTTGTCCCATAGCTCTTCTGAGTCATTCATCGCGATGTTACTTTGACTGGAACTGCCTCGTACCCTCGCAATGTGAGTCGTCCACGTTGTTTTAAATCTCCAGCCTGTTCAATGGTTTTGAATCGTCTGATTAAACCGTCAAACATTTCTTGCCCTTCTGTTCGAGCAAGGTTGGCTCCTAAACAGTAATGGATACCTGAAGCGAAACTGAGTGGTTGGCCCTCGTTTCGCTGGATTTGGAAATCATCTGGATTTGTGAACCTTGCCGGGTCACGGTTAGCTGCTCCGATGAGGGTAACGATTTGGCTCCCTTTCGGTAATTTAAGATCAGGTATTTCAGTATCTTCGAGGGCTGTTCGTCCGTCTAATTGCACAGGGCTATCCCAGCGAAGCATCTCTTCAACGGCGGATTCAACATATTCTTGGTTGTTCCATAACAATTCCATTTGATCTGGGTGTGCGAAAAGAGCTCCTAATCCATTTCCTATGAGGTTTTGTGTTGTTTCCATCCCTGCAGCGAATAAAAGAATTACTGTGCTTACGACTTCAGCTTCTGAAATACGATCACCGCTTTCTTCTACTTCTATGAGGGCTGACATAAGGTCATCTTTCGGGCGTGCTTTGCGTTCCTCTAGGAGCGCGGTGAAATATTCTCCCATTTCTGTAAAGGCCGCTGTAGATGCTTTGAGTTCTTCCAAAGAGGGTGCTGCCTCAAGCGATGCAACACCTGCGGTCACCAGAGGTCTGAAGTATTCCCAATCTGAGCGTGGAACGCCGACTAGTTCACCTATGACATTAACTGGAAGAAAACCAAGTATTTCCATTGCGTCTCCCTCACCGACATCGGCAAGGTTATCAAGGCAGTCTTCGGTAAGTTCTTTTATACTGTCTCGCATAGATTCGACGCGCCGTGGGGTAAAGGCTCTACTGACCAACCCTCTCAGGCGAGTGTGATCAGGAGGGTTGAGGAAAAGCATCGATGGCGATGAGTCACTTCTATTTGCACTAATTTGTTCCCGATAGGCTCGGACTTCTTCGGATTCTTCTCTGGGTAAAGCGGTACCTCCAGGGCCTTCTCTATTATCTTTCCCTAACCGGTTATCACGAAAAACCATTCTGCAATCCTCATAACGCGAAAGGAAGATCGCTCCTGATGAACTTCGAAATACTGGTGATTCATCTCTGAGCTTTTTGTACCAAATAGCAGGGTCCGCGATTCCCTCATCCGTGAGGAAAAGGTTCAAAAGGTATTGGTCACCTTTACTCATTTCTTCACTTGAATTACTTTGCACCATAGAAACTCCATTATCACAATAGCTAGAAAGTTGGACTTTCATTAAATTGATGGTTTATTTGAGAGTGAAGCAGACAGGCTAGACCATATCTCCTCTAAGCTATATTGGGTTCTATCATCTTGATGGGTGGCCATGACTGAAGACACATCTGTATTTCGGGTAATAACACGTAACGTGTTACGGGGTTCTTTCATGGGAGCAGCAGATGCTGTTCCTGGTGTATCAGGTGGGACAATAGCTCTGTTGCTTGGAATTTATGAGCGTCTTCTTCAAAATATCCATCACTGCACAGACTTAGCTATTTCGATACTGCGAATTGATACGGCGGCTACGAAAAGATCTCTCCTATCTATAGAGTGGCGTTTTTTATTGTCGCTCTTATCTGGAATCATTATTGCTTTTGTTTTATTAGCTCAAATCATTGAGCGTCTCCTTGAGAATCACCCAACTTCTGTGGCGGGTTTATTTTTCGGACTTGTTCTAGCATCAATCATTGTTGCAGGATTCATGATCCATACTTGGAATATTCCCAGTGTTTTATTGGGAGTTGCGACGGGAATCGGAGTGTTTGTCTTGCTTGGAGTTCGTGCAGGCCCGGTTCAAGAGCCGAGCTTATTAGTTTTTTTCTTTTCAGGGGCGATTGCAATCAGTGCGATGATACTTCCGGGAATATCGGGGTCATTTTTTCTATTGATGATTGGTATGTATGGGTCTTTAATAGAAGCTGTAAATGAACGTTATTTGGGGAAACTTTTGATTTTTGGTCTCGGAGCGGTGTTGTCGCTGAGTTTATCTGCGCGGTTATTGAATTGGATTTTGAGAAATTATCGTGATTCTGTTTTAGCTCTTCTTATCGGACTTATGATCGGAAGCCTTCGCGTAATTTGGCCCTGGCCCAACGGTGTTGGGGTTATCAGCGGAGAAGAAAATGAAATTATTGAAGGTTCAGCGCTTGCATGGCCTTCCTCTTTTGGAGCTTCCATTTGGCCGGTCATATTTGGACTGACTGGTTTCATTATTGTAATTTTTATTTGGAATCTAAGCCGGAGTGATTAGTGATTCACGTATTGATTAACCAGTTGGCAAGGCGTGGGAGAGGAGCGAAAGCTGCGAATTTGATCTTTCGCTGTTTAGATGAATTGAGTGTCGACTATGCACTCGTACCAGGTGAGACACTTCTGGAAGTGAAAAATAATTTACAAGAACTTGTAGAGCAGGGTGCAGAGAGAATACTTGTGGCTGGTGGTGATGGGATTATTCACCATGCCATCCAATCAATTGCAACAACCGATACCGTATTGGGAATTATTCCAATAGGGACCGGCAATGACTTTTGCAGAGCGTTAGCGATTCCGACAGGAATTGAGGAAGCGGTTACGGCATCATTAGAAGAACCCGCCTCGATTGATTTATTAAAAGTAAACGACCGGTGGGTTGCGTCTGTAATGACTTTCGGGTTTTCCAGTGATGTGAATGTACGTGCTGAGGGGATGCGATGGCCGACTGGTCCGAGTAGATATACAGTTTCAACCTTGACGTCACTGCGTTCGCTGTCTAGTCAAACTGTGAACTTTTCGATAGACGATACCTTCTTTGAACGTGAAGTTTCACTCTGGAATATCGCTAATACGAGTGATTTTGGGGGTGGAATGAAAATTGCACCCTCAGCGAACCCATTTGATGGGATCGCTAATTTAACCCTTGTGTCAAAGGTAGGACGCTTTGAATTATTGCGTTTCTTTAGGAGAGTGTTTAGCGGCTCGCATATGAGTCATCCCAAAGTTGAAGGGTTAGAGGGAAAACGCATTGTGCTTGAAACTGCAGGCTTAGGGTTATGGGCTGATGGTGAATTCATAGGTGAATCCCCTGCGATTATTGATTTAGTACCGAACGCTATACGACTTGCGGGATGTAGGGATAATCTTAACTATGGGAAGTGATGAAGTGGAGTGGGTGTCTGAGCTCCAGAACAATCTTTTGTTATACACTTCGCCTAGTCTTGACGAAGAGTTAACCATCCAATACGAAGTTGCTAATTCTGATGGCAGGATTGAAAGCTTTTACTGCGTGATCGGGGCAACAGCAAAAACGTCTTCTGGGGCAGCCGAGTCAGCTGATGTTATCTTTAGTTTGGATAAAGAAACTGCAGTTTTGATCCATCGAGGGGAATTGACTACGGAAGAAGCTTTTCTCAAAGGGTTACTTCGTTTGTCTGGTGAGGTTGAACGATTGATAGAAGCATTCCCGAGCTTCACACAAAAGTAGGCTTTAAATTAGTCCTAAGCTAGCAACTGTTTCGCGTTCGGAGACGAGTTCATCTGCTGAAGTGTCAATTCTACTGCGACTGAAATCGTCGATTTCTAACCCTTGAACAATTTCGTAATCGCCATCTTTACAGGTGACTGGGAAAGAGGAAATAATTCCCTCAGGAATACCGTAACTTCCATCGGATGGAATAGCCATTGATACCCAATCGCCATCGGGTGTTCCGAGTGTCCAGTCACGCATATGATCAATAGCTGCATTTGCGGCAGAGGCTGCAGATGAGGCTCCTCTAGCCTTAATTATTGCAGCGCCTCGTTGTTGCACAGTTGGAATAAAATCATTCTCCAGCCATTGCTGGTCGTTTATTGTGTGTGCCACGGATTCGCCGTTGACTTCGCAGTTGAAAAGATCTGGGTATTGGGTTGCTGAATGGTTTCCCCATATTGTCATTTTTTTCACATCACTAACTTGAACACCCAACTTTGAGGCAACTTGAGTTTGAGCACGATTATGGTCAAGTCGTGTCATAGCGGTGAACTGTCTTGGGTTTATCCCGAAAGCAGAGGATTGCGCCATTAAGGCATTTGTGTTTGCTGGATTTCCGACTACGAGGACTTTGATATTTTCGTTGGCATTTTCTGCAATCGCTTTGCCTTGAGGGCCGAAAATTCCTCCATTAGCTTCCAAGAGGTCGGCCCGTTCCATACCATCTCTTCGTGGCATTGCTCCAACTAGCAGACCGTAATTACTCTCTGCAAACGCCACATTTGCGTCATCTGTTTTGACAACTCCTTCAAGTAACGGGAAGGCACAGTCATCAAGTTCCATATGTACTCCATCTAGAGCACCTAACGCTGGGGTAATTTCCAATAGACGTAGGACGACTGGTTGGTCGGCGCCAAGCATTTGCCCGCTTGCGATTCTAAAAAGCAGTGCGTAGCCAATTTGTCCTGCTGCTCCAGTTACGGTTACGTGTACAGGTGTTTTACTCATATCAACCTCTTTAAGTTCATCAAGAGATTACCTAAAAGTTGATACCCTTTGGCTAATCCTCAAGGACTTGAGCAAAGTTTTATCATACGGCTTGTGTGTTCCCCATCCACGTATTGTGCAAGTCTGCATAAATTCCGTTTTGTGTGGATAGTTCTTGATGGGTTCCTGTTTCGACGATTTTCCCTTGATCAAAAACGAGTATGAGGTCTGCTTTTTCTGCCGTGCTCAAACGGTGAGCAACCGAAATTGTTGTACGTCCTTGAGATAAACGCTCCAAAGCACTGACAAGCGCTACTTCTGTTTCGGGATCAACTGCGCTCGTTGCTTCATCAAGGATGAGAAGACCGGGGTTTGCCAGTTGAGCTCGTGCGAGTGCAACAAGTTGGCGTTCACCTACCGAAATTCTTTCACCTCTTGAACCTGTTTGTGTGTTGATGCCGTCTGGAAGTTTATTAAGCCAGTCAGTAAGGCCTAGAGAATGAAATGCTGTTTGAATTTCTTCTTCGCTTGCATGTGGTTTACCAAATGAAACATTTTCTCTTATTGTTTGGTCAAAGAGAAATCCGTCTTGTGGAACCATTTGTATGGATGAGTGTCGTGATCCAGCGTCTATTTCGTGGATCGGTACGCCATTGATAGTTATCTGCCCGCTTGTGGGGTCAGCTATGCGTGCTAGTAGTTTGACGAACGTTGTTTTTCCTGAGCCAGTTTCTCCGACGACAGCGACGTTTGTTCCGGCAGGTATTCGAATGCTTATATCATCGAGAACTTGGCTTCCCGTCCGATATCTGAAGTTGACGTTGTGGGCTTCAATCTCGAGTGCTCCGGTTTTGAGCTTTTCACCACTCTCAGGTTCGTGAACTTCTATTGGGACGTCAAGGACAGAAAGTATTTTCCACCATCCAGCTAATGCTGTCTGTGTTTGATCAAGGACTTCCCCTAACTCCCATATTGGTGCGATCAGAATTGTTGTTAGGAATACGAAAGCGATCATTTCTCCTGATGTGAGTCCCATTTCGGGCCCAAGGTAAGATCCTGCGACTATAACCCCAGCTATAGATAGAGCACTGAATGTGTCCATAACTGGTGCAAGTAAAGCGAAGAATTTGTGTGCCCTTATTTGGCGCCGGTACTGGTTTTGATTGGCCTTTTCTAACTTTGATCTGATTGAGTTCTGATATCCGTATGAGCGAATAACTGGGGCTGCCGTGACTGCTTCAGAGGCCTGTCCCAGTGTTTCCGATACTGCTTCGCGCACTTCTCTGTACTTGAGAAATTGTTGTTGTTGGATTGCTTTAAGAATTGGGATGATGGGGAGATAAATTGCGATCACTACTAAAGTCAGTTGCCAACTGTATATAGCCATGACGGTGAGTGTCCCAACGATTATGACTGAGTCAACTATCCAGGCGATTGCTCCCCACTGCGCGAATTGAGAGAGGGTTTCAATGTCACTTGTTACTCGTGCTGTAAGAATCCCTTTTCTTGCTTCTTGGTGGTCGGCGAGGCTGAGGCGGTGAAGATGTCGGAAAACTCTTACTCTAAGTTCGAGAATAGTTGTTTCAGCGACTCTAACGAGACGATTATATGTGGCGCGTTGAGCGAAAATTACGAACGAAACAATAAGGAAAGCAATTGCACACGAAATATATATGAAGTTTGAACGTAGCCCTTCTTCGCGAAGCCCTTGATCTAAGATCTGCTGAATTAAAACTGGTATAGCTAAAGATCCGGCGGCAACTATTAGGGCCATGAGTACCGTGAGGCTGGCTCCAGTTCGTAACTCGGGGCTTACCTGTAATCCCCGTTTCAGAACTATCAAAGCGCCAGTTTTTTCCTCATCTTCTGCTTCGTCCAATGTGGTTGTTTCGCTTTTTTGAGAAGAAATTTCTCCTCTGGTGTTTCTTCGTGAGTGGCGGGATTGGCTCATGAGTCCACTCCTGCTTTTTCATATGCCTTTGCGAGTGACGCATACGCTTCTAGTCGCATTAATTCTTCGTGGGATCCTGTTCCCTCAATCACACCGTTATTAAGAAAAATAACTCTGTCAGCAAGCTTTATTGTGGATAAACGGTGAGCGACAATAACGAGGCTTATATTTTTTCGGGTCTTGAGGCCATCTAGAATCCGCTTTTCAATAACAGGGTCAACTGAGGACGTTGAGTCATCTAAGAAAATGATTTGTGGGTTGCCTATCAGCGCTCGCGCTAGAGTGACGCGTTGACGTTGTCCACCTGACAGTGTGACGCCTCGTTCTCCTAGTAGCGTATTTAGCCCGTCAGGGAGACGTGAGATGAAATCGTTAGCCTGAGCGATTTCTGTTGCCTCTTGCAATTCACGATCTGTGAATTGCCTACCAAGAAGGATATTTTCTTTAACGGTATCAGCGAACAGAAATGACTCTTGGAAAGCGATGGTTAATGTTTTTGTCCTGTCTGAAGGCTTAATATCATTTAGTGGGGTATTTGAAAGATATATATACCCAGATGTTGGCTGCTGTAAGCTTCCGACTAAGTCTGCGATTGTTGATTTTCCTACTCCAGTAGGGCCTACGAGTGCAACAACCTCCCCGCTTTCTACTGAGAAGCTGATGTTGTTGAGAATAAGTTGGTCATCATATCTCGCTTCAACATTTTCGATCCGTAAAGTACTTGATTCTGCACTAATTGCATTGGTCCCCTGGTGTTGGTGTTGAGATGATTCTAGGTTTAGAACTTCATCGATTCTGTCTAGAGCAACTACCGATCGGGGTAGTTCTTCGAAAAATATTCCAGCTATTCGGACAGGAAATGCGAGTATCCCGAAGAGTGCGATTGCGCTGACGAGCTCTCCGATTGTGAGCGACCCTTTGTCAATTAGCCATGTTCCTATCATTAAGAGTGCTATCACCCCTAAGTTTGGGAGCGCATAAATAGCTGGTTCAAAAATTGCTCGAAGTCGACCTACGCTTATGCGATGCTTTCGAATTTTTTCGGCAGATTTTCGAAGTCGTTCTACTTCTTGCTCTCCTCGGCCTAGTGATTTAACAACTAATATTCCATCAAAGCTCTCGTGTACTAATGATGAGGTATTCCCTACGGCCTCCTGAACTGAAGATGCTGGCGTAACAACTCTTTGAGAGTAGGTCTTATTCATTGCTGCTAACAACGGAAATAGCACTAACGCTATCAGCGCTATGGTTGGGTGAATAAGGAAAAGATTTACGAGAGCGACAATGGCGAGAAAGAATGTTCCGATAGTAAATGCGAGAGGCATCAAAGCGAGTGAGGCAATCATCATGTCATTGTCTGCGTGGGCAAGGAGTTCGCCTGGAGATTTTTTTCTATGAAAAGACATTGGTAGATCAAGATATTGGTTAAAGAGTTGACGTCGCCAGTGAAGCTCTGTTCCATAGCGAGCTCCTGCAAGGAAATAGCGTCGTAAAAAAGCACCAAGGCCTCGTACTAGCCCTACGGTAATAATGAAGGTGAAAGCGAGCCAGAGGTCTCGGTTGTCTAGCGCATTGTTATCTAGGTTGGGGATGATTACGTCATCGGTTGCGTACCCGAGAACGCGCGTCAGCACTACGGCTGCGATAGAGAAGAGGCATGCTCCAGTGATTGCAATTGCGTGTGAGAAAGGGCGAAGCTTTAGTGATCTAGATATGAGTTTTAGTCCACGTCTGAACTGTCTTTTGTCGAAACCTTCAATTTCTGTAACTGGTGGTTGCATGTATTAGCCACCTGAGGCTTTTTAGATCTTGAGACGTTAATTCCAAGAGGAATTCATCGTCTTGGGCTTGGGGGTTAAAGTCTATCCACAATGGCTGAAGCAAATTCAGAACATTTTACTTCTGTTGCTCCATCCATCAACCGGGCAAAGTCGTATGTAACGATTTTTTCACCAATTGTTTGCTCGACAGCCTTGATGATGTCATCTGCTGCATCTCTCCATCCAAGATGCTCAAACATGAGGACTCCGGATAGAAGAACAGATGATGGGTTGACTTTGTCTTGGCCAGCGTATTTAGGGGCTGTTCCATGAGTTGCTTCAAAGATTCCGTGCCCCGTGACGTAGTTGATATTAGCTCCTGGAGCTATTCCTATTCCACCTACTTGTGCGGCGAGAGCGTCGGATAGGTAATCACCATTGAGATTCATCGTTGCGATTACATCAAACTCTGCTGGTCTGGTTAAAACCTGCTGGAGAGCGATATCAGCGATTGCATCCTGAACAAGGATTTTATCACCGGGATCTCCTCCGCAGTCATCCCAGCCTACGGCAACATCATCAAATTCTTCTTTGACAAGTTCATATCCCCACTTTTGGAATGCTCCTTCTGTGTACTTCATGATGTTGCCTTTGTGAACCCAGTGAATGTTTTTTTTCCCGCGATCAACAGCGTATTTGATTGCTGCTCGTTGGAGCCGTTGAGAACCTGTTCGAGAAATTGGCTTTATTCCTAATCCTGAATCTTCACTTATTTCTCTTCCGAAGACTTCTTTGATCATCTCACGGATTGTTTCTGCTTCGGGTGAGCCAGCTTCGGCTTCTATTCCTGCATAAATGTCTTCTGTGTTTTCTCTGAAGATCACCATGTCAACAAGTTCTGGTTGTTTGACTGGTGAGGGTACGCCTTCAAACCATCTGACTGGGCGTAGGCACACGTAGAGGTCTAGAAGTTGGCGTAATGCAACATTGAGGCTTCTGAAGCCTCCTCCGATAGGAGTTGTGAGTGGTCCTTTGATGCCAATTAGGTATTCTTCAAAAGTGTCAACTGTCTGTTGTGGTAGCCAGTCTCCAGTTTCGTTGAATGCTTTTTCTCCTGCGAGAACTTCAATCCATTCAATTGTTCGACCATATTTTCCAGCAGCTGCGTCAAGAACAAGTTTTGCGGCGGGCCAGATATCTATTCCTGTGCCATCACCTTCAATGAAAGGAATTATTGGGTTGTCAGAGACATTGAGTGTGTGGTCATCATTTATTGTAATTTTGTCTGCCATATAGCCTGATTGTAGAGGAAATCTGATGAGTTACTTAAATGATAAGAAAAAAAGTCTAAAAGATATCTAGGGTTTTCTCTGCAGCTTGAACTGTATTTGCCAGAAGGAACGCTCGAGTCATGGGACCTACTCCCCCGATTCTTGGTGATAACCATCTAGCAACCTGATTGACTTCATCTGCGACATCCGAGAGTAGTTTTTTCCCTTCGAAGCTTACACCTGCCGCTACGACTGCTGATCCGGGTTTAACCATGTCTGCTTTGATCATGTGGGGTGATCCCGCTGCTGCGATTAGAATATCTGCTTGTTTTGTATGGATACTAATATCTTCCGTTCCGGTATGAGCCACGGTTACTGTCGCGTTAGCGTTTGTTCTTTTGAGCGATAAAAGGTTTGCTAATGGCCTTCCGATTGTTAAGCCTCGTCCGACAATTACGACATGTTTCCCTCTGATAGGGACGTCGTATTGTTCAAGTAAATATTGTATTCCTGCAGGGGTGCAGGCTAGAGGGGCTGGGATTCCTTGCACTAATTTACCTAGGTTGACTGGATGAAGGCCATCTGCATCCTTCTCGGGCAGTACATGGAGAAGGGCTGCTTCGTAGTCAAGGTCTCCTGGGAATGGGTACTGGATTATGAAGGCATGTATTTGGGGATTGTTATTGAACGTTTCTATGGCTTCAATTATTTCTTGTTGGGTTGTAGTCGCTGGAAGGTTTATTTCTTCCGAGTGCATTCCGAGTTCTTTGCAATCGCGGTGCTTCATCGCAATATAGTTTTTTGATGGACCATCTTCACCTACGAGTATTGTTCCTAAACCCGGTGTGATTGACGTTTCTTGGAGTTTGGAAATTCTCTGTTTGAGAGTGCTTTTAAGGTTTAGTGAAACTTGTTCACCGTCTAATTTGATCGCAACCATAATTTGATAATGCCACGTGGAAGGCTGGAAATCTTATTATTTGGTTTGAATCTGGTATCGCTATGAGAATGAAGCGAATTTGGTCTCTGGAATTTGGGTGAGTGATCCGTTCGCGAGTTCATTGACTGCTGGTACGGGCTCTGGGTCAGCAAATAATGTTTCATCATCAGGTTTGAATCCTAAGTCCTCTATCGGAACGGTCCAATATGATGCTTCTAGAGCGATTCCATTGTTGTCGTGGAAGTAAACAGATTTGATGATGTGGTGATCAACGATTGTTGTGATGTCGCAGTTAGCATTTTCTAGTCTTGTTATGAGAGACTTTAGGTCCTCTTCGGTAGGTAAAGCGAATGAGAGGTGGTCGAACTGAAGATCTGTTCGTGTCATTAGGCCCGCAGGTTTGGCGAATGTTTTGGCACGTGGGTCTTCGAAAAACGCAATGGTGTTTCCCGGTCCTAATTCAAAAAAATAATGCCTCATGGGGCCGGCTCGAAGTGTGGCCACTAAAGGCATTCCAAGAACTCCACAGTAGAAACGGACTGTTTCATCCATGTCTGGTGTGATCATTGCTAAATGATGTATTCCTTGCCATTTTGGTGCGGAATAATTACCGGTGTCCATACTAGCTAGTCTACATGATCTTGAGAATCTCAATATTTTTTCACTGGTGATCTACGTCACGATACGAAGCTAATTCATATTTTTATTAGTCGCGTGGATTTTGATAGTCCGTTACTAGGTTAGTTATTTTGAATGTGCTGTCGAGTTCAAAATGCCAAGCTTCATATCTGAGGCCACTTTTCTGATAACCGCTGCATCGAATTACGCTTGCATTATTCCATTGGACATCGGTTTGTAGATCTTCACATAGAGGAGAAAGCCCGTATAGTTGGGAGCGTTTCACAGGGAGCACAAGTGGGCTAGTCCCGCACTCGTTCGTATATATTCTGTAGGACATTGGCTTTGAAAGGTAGTTAAACGTATTGGTTTCAGTGTTTTTGCACCCAACGATTTGGTGTAACCATTCCCATGATCCGCTGGAAATATCTACAGCGAGTCCTTGGGTATGTTTAGATTCCGCAGGTCGAAGTGCTCTGGTAATTCCATATAAATAGTAAAGGTTTTGTTGCTGAGTGAAAGTTCTATAGGAGCTAGTAACTGTGAAGGTTACGCCATCTGTTTTAGCTGCGTTACACATTGTGTCAAAAGTTTCGATGAAAATGGCAGTAGCTTGAACTGGGCGACCGGATGAATCATAGGGTACGCATGATGACTGGATAAGTTTCGGGTTGTAGGGGTCCGACTCAGAAATATTGATTGTTGGTATCCATTTATTATTTTGTGCGTCAGGGAAAGCACATCTGTACTTTTCATAACCTTTAATAGAACAACCTGTAGGAGGTATCGTTTTCGTGCTAGAACTGTGTTGAATGATTATGTAGCAATTTGAGTTTCGAAAGGTATTTGCTCTGATCGCTTGGCATGACGTCTGCCCGGTTAATGGCAATCCTTTGATGAACTGAAAGCATTGCCATGCATAGAAGAGCTGATTTCTGTTTTGCGAGGTAGTTGGAGATCTTTGAAGCGAATTAGTCGGGTCGCAAACATATGTGTTCTTTTGGCAAACAGTTCCAGTCTCTGTTGAAGAGATCGATTGGTAATTAGCGGGACAGGTTATGTCTTTATGTGTTCCGAATAGTAAATCCTCTTTACTGTCGTCTGATATCGCCGTAGAAGAAAAGAGAAATAGAACACCGAAAAGAAAGGTGACGGATAGCAAAAGTACTCTTGTGCTTGTCAGCATGCGATGCGAGGGAATGAACGTAGGCATTGCTTATATGTGATTAGTGTTTGAAGTGTCTTTCGCCTGTGAAAACCATTGCTAATCCTGCGTTGTTAGCGGCTTCAATAACTTCCTGGTCGCGAATAGAACCTCCCGGTTGAATAACTGCGGTGCAACCGGCATTAATTGCTGCATCTAACCCATCTGTGAATGGGAAGAATGCATCGCTGGCGCAGGCTCCTCCTTTTGCCCTGCCTTGCGCCTTTTGAGCGGCTATCTCTCCAGCATCTCTTCTGTTTTGTTGACCCGCGCCTATTCCAAAAGCTTGTCTGTCCTTAGCTAAGACAATGCAGTTGGAGGACACTCGTGCAGCGGCGCGCCAGGCAAACTCTATGTCAGTCCACTCATCAACCGTTGGTTCTCTTTCAGTCACTATTTGCCATTGTTTTCGATCTAGTTGAATTCGGTCTGATGTCTGGACAAGGAATCCACCATCAATGGAACGAATATCGAACAAGGGGGACCCTGGTGGGTTTGCTTCGATGATTCTAATGTTTTTCTTTTCAGTGAGTTTTGTTAATGCAGCTTCGTCAAAACTGGGTGCAACAATAACTTCAGTGAATACTCCTGTGAGTGCTTCAGCCAAAGACAAAGGGACTTCGCGATTGACTGCAACAATTCCACCGAACGCCGATATAGGGTCACACGCGTTTGCGCGTGTATATGCTTCCGTGATGTCATCATGGGTTGCGAGGCCGCAGGGGTTTGCGTGCTTAACGACAGCAACTGTTGGATCGCCACCCATTGAGTGCACGAGCCTCCAGGCAGCTTCTGTATCGAATAAGTTTAGGTAACTCATTTCTTTTCCGTGATGCTTGGTAGCTTCGTCCCACCAGCCACCACTGTTTGTGAATTTGTAACGTGCTCCAACTTGGTGCGGATTTTCTCCGTACCGTAGGTCGTGAACGCGGTCAAGAGCCAAATGTAATGAATCGGGTAATGGATCCTCTGCGTCACTGCTCTGATCCGTGTCATCCATCCAACTAACGATCGCTGCGTCATAACTTGCTGTGTGGGCAAATGCTTTTCGTGCCAACATTTGCTTTGTGCCCGATGAGAGAGATCCCGCATTTGTTAGTTCGACAAGCACAACGTCGTAATCTGCTGGATCTACGATAACTCCAACATATTGGTGGTTCTTGGCTGCTGCTCTAACCATTGTGGGTCCACCAATGTCAATGTTTTCGATACTCGGCTCCGCTTGGAAGGGATATAGGTTGCAGACGACAAGATCAATTGTTTCAATTTCATTGTCGATCAGGTCTTGTTGGTGTTCTTCATTTTCTCTGTCGGCAAGTATGCCACCATGGACTTTAGGGTGGAGCGTGACAACTCTATGTCCAAGCATGATTGGCGATCCGGTGTAATCAGCTACGTCAGTGACTGGGATTCCTGCCTCGGCTATTTGCTTAGCTGTCCCACCGCTTGATAGGAGTTCCCAACCGAGATTATGTAATCCTGTTGCGAATTCTTCAATTCCGATTTTGTCGAATACGGAAAGTAAAGCTTTCATTGGTCTCTTTCTATTTGTCCATTTGTTGTAATGATTTTGTTGATCGTGTCAACGTACAGTTGGCGTTCTGCTATCTTTATTCTCTCATGAAGTGTTTCTTTTGTGTCGTCTTTAAGCACCGGGATTGACTCTTGGGCGAGTATTGGTCCTGCATCAACTTCTTCAGTGGCAATGTGTACGGTGCAACCAGTTACCTTTACGCCATATTCAAGTGCTTCTTCGACTGCATGCCAACCGGGGAAACTTGGGAGCAAGGATGGGTGTGTGTTGAGGATCCGGTTGGAGAAGTCATCGTATATTGGTTTGTTTAATATCGTTCCGAAGCCTGCCATGGCAATAAGGTCAATTTCGTGGTCTATGAGTGCATCTCGCACTTCGCATGTGTAGGTATCTCGGTCGAAATCTTTTCCGTAGCTATTTCGTTCAATTCTTACAAGGGTCATGTCGTTATGGGTTGCTATCGTTTCTGCTGTGCATTGTCTATCTGTCACGACTAGTTGTATTGGTATTGAAGCTTCAATCATTGCTTGGAGTATTGTTCCGCTGCCTGATGCAAGTACTGCTATGCGCACGCGCTGAACCTATCACCTATCCGCATGTGATGTGGACACCTTTTTTATTTTTCGTGGTCGCCAGGTTAGAGTGTCGCTACGATCTCAGCCATTAGTTCGCCAGCTTCTGTTGGGTTGTTTCCGACTCGAACTCCTGCTGCTTCTAATGCTTCCATTTTCGCTTTAGCTGTTCCTTTTCCGCCGGACACAATTGCACCTGCGTGTCCCATTTTCTTCCCCGGAGGGGCTGTTACGCCTGCTATGTAGCTTGACACCGGTTTTGTGACGTGGTCTTTGATATATTCTGCGGCTTCTTCTTCTGCGGATCCGCCTATTTCGCCTATCATCATGATGGCTTTGGTCTCTGGGTCGGCTTCAAAGGCTTCTAAGCAGTCAATGAAGCTAGTGCCTGGAACTGGGTCTCCTCCTATACCTACACATGTGGTGACTCCAATATCTTTTTGTTTGAGTTCATACAGTGCTTGATACGTCAGGGTGCCTGATCTGCTGACGATTCCTACAGGTCCGCCGGGTTTGGCGATGTGGCCGGCAGTAATCCCAATATTGCATTTGCCTGGACTTATGATTCCTGGGCAGTTGGGTCCAAGAAGTTGTACATCGGGATAGTCGCGTTTGAGTTGGTTATAAAAGATCGCTTCGTCGTGTGCCGGCACGCCTTCAGTAACAGCGACAATAAATTTGACTCCGCCTTCAGCTGCCTCCATGACAGCGCCGCGTACGCCAGCAGCTGGTATGAAGATGCAACTAGCTGTTGCGCCAGTTGCTTTGACTGCCTCTGCAACGTTTGCGTAGATGGGTACTCCATCAACGTCCGTTCCTGCTTTCTTTGGATGTGTTCCAGCTACTACCTGCGTTCCGTACTCTCGATTGAGCCGACCGTAGTAGCTTCCCTGTGATCCAGTGAGTCCTTGGTATATGACTTTTGTTGTTTCATCTACGAAAATGCTCATGTTTCTCCTATTGAGCTAGTTGGACGGCTGTGGTGGCAGCGTCAAGCATGGTTGTTTCCATTAGTAATTTGTCCGAAAGGTTTGGTTCAAGGATTGCTCTACCTTCATCGGCGTTTGTTCCATCGAGTCGAATAACGATCGGGGATTCTATATCGACGCGTTTCATTGCTTCGAGAATTCCGTTTGCCACTTCTTCACCTCGGGTGATTCCTCCAAAGATGTTGATAAAGATTGCTTTGACATTTGGGTCATTGTTGATGACTTCTAAAGCGCCAGCCATGACATCAGCATTGGCGCCTCCGCCGATATCGAGAAAGTTTGCGGGTTTGCCACCTACTTGATTGATGACATCTACTGTGCTCATCGCTAGTCCTGCTCCGTTTGCGATGACACCGACGCTTCCGTCTAAACCTACATATTGAAGGCCTTTCGAGTGAGCGGCTGTTTCGCGTTCGTCACGAGTTTGTGTTTCATCATATTGTTCGTAATTTTCGTGCCGGAAGACTGAGTTACCGTCAAGAGTTACTTTTGCGTCAAGAACATGTACTTTTCCTTCAGGGGTCAATATGAGAGGGTTGATTTCAACGAGGTCGGCGTCACCATCTGTATATGCTTCATAGAGTTTAAGAAGAATATCAACTGTTCCATCGAATGCTTCGGCGGGTAAATTGGCTGCTTCAACCCATGCTTTGCATTGGTCTTCACTTAAGCCTTCTACTGGATCAACCCATATTTTAGCTATGGCGTCTGGATTTTCTTCTGCTACGGTTTCAATTTCTACTCCGCCTTCTTTGGAGAGCATCCCGAGATGCTTCTTGGCAGATCTGTCTAGGGTAAAGCTCGCATAATATTCTTCTGCTATGTCTGAAGCTTTCTCTATCCAAACCCTTCCTACAATGTGCCCCTTGATATCAAGTCCAAGAATATTTGAAGCGTGTTCGGTGACGTCCTCAATAGTTGCGGCGAATTTGACTCCTCCAGCTTTACCTCGACCGCCGGTATGTACTTGTGCTTTGACCATGACTGGTGTTCCAAGTTCTTCAGCTGCTTGTACTGCTTCGTCGACAGTGAACGCGATCTTCCCTGGAGACGTTGGCATTCCGTATTTGGCGAAGAATTGTTTCCCTTGGTATTCAAACAAATCCATTTGTGCTCTCCATATGTTGATTGTTTTGGCGTTATTACGCCCCGAAGGGATACTAGTGAAAGGACGGGTCGTTGTGCTCATCAAGAATTGTTTTAATTGAAAAAAACGCATCTGGAGATTCGTTGAATACGATATATTTATGCCCTTTCAGCAGAGCAGACAGGTCAATTTCCCCCGAATTGTGACTTTTATTGTGTTTAGTCTTGTGTTTGGTGTGGGTCTTTTGTTCGCTATTGTGAGGCTTTCAGGTAGTGGTGAAATCCAATTTAAACTCGGCGATGATGTCTTTGAAGTTGGTGATGCTGAAGTCTTTGCTGAGCGGATCCGAAGTGATGAGAGCCCGATTGCGTGGGCTTCATTGAGTGGCTCGAGACCAATTTATGTGCAACATATTGGTAATGATCATCTAACAGGGTGGTTTGCTATTGATGCTCGTTCTCCTTCAGATCCTGTGTCATGTAGTTTGCAGTGGAGTATTGAAAATCAGATCTTTGTTGATGAATGTAATGAAGCGAATACGTACCCTGCAGATGGTGAGGGGCTAACACGTTTTGAAGCTATTGTGAATGCTGTCGGAGTAGTTCAAGTCGATCTGAACCGAATTTACTCTCCCTAGCACTTTAAATTTTTCTTACTGGTGCCCATGAGAGATCGAGTGTCTTTTGGCCCTCATCAACAAAATTTATTGTTGCTATTGCCTCATATTCTGTCACTTCAAGTTTCACGATTACGCCGTCTCCGAACATGTCATGGTTAACGTCATCACCAATTTGTAAACCGATCTGATCTGCATGGCTCTTCTCTGGCCCTTTTGGTTTAGCGGTTGAGAGCGAAAATGATTTCGTGGTCTTTGCTTTCTTTTGTATTTCTTCTTTAAACTCATCTGGAATTTCTGCGACGAAGCGGCTGACGGGATTGTAGAGCGTTTGACCAAAGAGCGTTCTTTTCCATGCATAGGATAGATGTAAATTACTCTCTGCCCTTGTAATACCGACGTACGCTAAGCGGCGTTCCTCTTCAAGTTCATCGGGATCTCCGAGTGATCGCATGTGAGGGAAAACCCCATCTTCTAAACCAACGATGAATACATTTGGATACTCAAGTCCCTTAGCTGAGTGAAGTGTCATTAGCGAGACACTGGAGTCATCGTTGAGTGCATCTGTATCTGAGACAAGACTTACCTCTTGGAGGAACTCATCGGTATCGTCGTAATCCATTGCCATTCCAATAAGTTCAGCAAGGTTTTCACGTCTGCTATCTGCATCAACAGTGTGCTGTGATTCTAGATCAATGACATACCCTGAGGCGTCAAGAACCTCATCAAGGACACTTCCAGGGCCTTGCGTAATGTTCATTTGTCCTAATTCAATTATTCTCACGAACTCTTCTAGCCCTCGTAGCGCTTTCCCAGTAACTCCTGCTTCCGGTGCACGATTCAAGACATCAAAGAGAGTCTCTCCGATTGATGAAGCGAATTTGTCGAGTTTGTCAACGGAGGAATCTCCTACCCCTCTTTTAGGAGTATTGATAACTCTTTTGAGTGCTACTTCGTCCTGAGGATTGACAATGACTTTGAGATAGGCAAGAGCATCCTTAATTTCTTTTCTGTCAAAAAATCTTGTGCCTCCTATTACTTTGTAGGGAATATTAGATTTCACGAGCTGTTCTTCTAAGACCCTGCTTTGGGCATTTGTTCGGTAGAAAACGGCCATATCTTGCCACCCAGAATCTTTGATTTCGTGAAGCTTTCTAAGCTGCTGAGTAACCCACTTAGCTTCATCGGTTTCATCGTCGGCATGAAAGCATACAATTTTGGAGCCTTGATCTCCTTTCGTCCAAAGTTCTTTTGGTTTCCGGCCATAGTTATTTTCAATTACTGCGTTCGCAGCATCAAGAATGGTTTGGGTACTGCGGTAATTCTGTTCAAGGAGGATTACCGTTACATCTGGGAATTTATTTTCAAATTCAATAATGTTCCGGATGTCGGCTGACCTAAACGCATAAATGGATTGATCCTGATCACCTACAACACATATGTTTCGTGATTTATTTGCTAACTGTATAACGAGGTGGTTCTGTACTGGATTTGTATCCTGGTACTCATCGACCAAAATATGTCGGAATCGTGATTGATATCGTTCAAGGATTTCTGGAAAGCGGTCTAATATTTCTACGGTTTTAAATAACAAGTCATCGAAGTCCATTGCGCCTGCTATTTTCATGCGCCTCTCATACTCGGCATATACATCAGCTGCTTTTTCTTCATAAAGTGTCTCTACTGATGTTCTGTAGTCGATGGGGCCGATCATTTCATTTTTAGCTTTTGATATTTGATTGTGAATTCCTCTGGGGGGATATCTCTTAACGTCAATGTTCATGTCTTTGAGGATGTAACTCGTTAGTCGTACGGCATCGGCTTGGTCGTAAATTGTGAACGAGTTTGGGTAACCCAATGCACTTGCTTCTCTTCGTAGGATCTTTGCACAGGCTGAATGAAACGTAGAGACCCACATTCTTTCAACAATGGGGCCTACTAAATTCGCAACCCGTTCTTTCATTTCAGAAGCTGCTTTATTGGTGAAGGTGATGGCAAGTATTTCAAAGGGGGAAATGCCGACCTCTTGAATTAGGTAGGCGATTCTGTGGGTGAGTACTCGTGTTTTTCCTGATCCTGCTCCTGCTACCACGAGTAGGGGTCCTTCTGAATGCGTGACAGCGTCGCTTTGCGGGGTATTCAAGCCATGTATTAATTCGTGTGGTCCCATTCCGCCACAATACATGGAAGGTGTGCCGAATTGAGGAGCTTTGCTATTTTGCGGCTATCTTTCTTAAGCGAAACAAAGTTTTACGTAATGGAGTCCGTTATGGTCCAGAGCCGAAATAAAGAATTAGATGTTGCGCTTGAATTGTTCAACAGTGAGTTAGAGAAACTAAAGTTGAAGGAGAAGGAATTAGCCATCGTCAAAAGGGCTGAAAAGAACAAAGCGGATGCTGTGAAGGCTTTGCAAGACGCTGAAAAGAATCCTGACCTTTCTGCTGAGGAAAAAGAACAGGCAAAGGCTGCTTGGTTGAAGGCTGATGATGACTTGAAGAGGATTTTAGCGGGTGAAGATCCGCTTCCTGACGAGGATGTTTCTAAAGTAGCTAACAACGAAGATGAAGAGACTAGTGAAGAGGTAGTAGAGACCGAAGGCCAAGAGCGAGCAGAAACATCTGAAAGTGACGCATCTGAAAACGTAGACGAGGAATCAGAAGAACAGACCGAGGAAAAAGTTGAGATGTCTGAAAGTGATGAATCAGATAACGATGATCAAGAAAATAGTGAAGAGGTGGAAGAATAGGTTTCTCTACAAGCGGGCTTTGAAATGTTCAATGATAGTCTCGTATGCCTCTAGTGTTGGATGGCCAGTTGAGTCAGAAAAGTCAGTTGTGAGCACTGAGTGTGCAGTCTGATTAATCCCGTGAAGATTAGATTTTGAACTGTCAATCTCTACCCCCAAGAATCCATCACCTAGAGTCTCTTCGAGAGTTTTGAACCTCTCGCTGGGCGAGAATTTATCTTCAGAGAATCGGAGTCCGATGACGCAAAGATTTTCGTTGTCTACTCTTTCACGCACGACCGCTAACTCTTGTTGTGATAAACCAACATCCATTCTTCTTTTCGCTCCGATTGGTAGCGGAAGGCTGGGTTGGCTGAGTACAGGAACTTTTACAAGAGGATTCACAGCTAACGATAAAGCGAAACCGCCCGTTAGGCACATTCCGATTACTCCAACGCCCTTTCCGTCGCACTTTTCGACAATGACTTTGATTAAATGTTGAATCCAGATTGTTACTGGTGAGCTTTTCCCCGTTGCGAAGGTGATGAATTCCTTTGAAATGCAAGCACCTACCATTGATTTCAATGCGTAGGCATTGCTGTATGGGCGGCCGGGTTCCCCAAAGAGGTTTGGCATAGCCACGGTGAATCCAGCTGTAGCAATTCTTCGTCCAAAATCCGCTACTTCAGGTGTGATACCAGGAATTTCAGTCAATAGTATGACTCCCGGTCCACTACCCTTCCAGAAAACATCCTTTTCGTCGCCATTAAACATTAATCTTTCGCAATGAAAATCCTGTAGATCATCAAACTCGGCATTTCCCATATACCTGAGAGTACATGACCGAGTCGCTTTCTTTTCTATTGGGCAACTACTATGGGCGTTACGTTAGACAGCTACTTTGGGGGCGCATGAAATTCTCAATCATTTTTGAATTCCAGTGTGATGATGTAAGCCCTGAAGGGGAACGCGAAACGTTATTGAGTTGCATTGATCAGGCTGTTTTCGCTGAGCAGATGGGATTTGACAGAATATGGGCTGTCGAACATCACAGTCTGACACATTATGCTCACATGAGTGCGCCTGAAATTTTCCTCACATGGGTTGCAGCGAAAACAACAAAAATACGTATCGGCCATGGTGTGGTATGCATGCCATTTGGTTACAACCATCCACTTCGAGTTGCAGAAAGAGTAGGAATGCTAGACAGTCTTTCAGGCGGGAGGCTCGATGTAGGAGCTGGCCGTGGGGCTACGGCAATGGAGATGTCAGGGTTCGGAGTGAATAAAGACGATACGTATCCACAAGTTAAGGAATCGCTTCAAATTCTTAGTCAATGTTGGCAAACTGATGAATTTGAGTGGGATGGAAGTATTCAGATTTCTCCTCGATCAGTGGTTCCGCGACCACTGCAACTTCCACACCCACCCCTATATATGGCCTGCACGAAAGATGAAACCGTTCGATTAGCTGCAGAGTACGGTGTCGGGGCTTTAGTACTGGGGTTTTCCGGCCCGACTCAAGTGCAGGCATTACGCGAGATTTACGACGAAGCAATCGCAACAAGAAACCCAGAGTCTTGCATCTCTCAGCGACCTACGAATTTTCTTTCAGCCTTGTGTCCAACCATCGTCCTTGATGATGCTGAAGAAGCTTTCCAAATAGGTGCTAGAGGGCAAAAGTTTTTTGCAGAATCCATACAGCATTGGAATTTAGGAACACCCCTTCCTGAAACAGTTCCACCTGAAATAGATATCCGTGATGCTGTAAGTGACGCAAAGGAACAAGTTGAAGCATTCATGGTTGAGGGTGGACATCCCGTACCTGCAGTAGCGGCCTCTACAAGTCCTTTCAATATTGATCATGCCTATGGCAGTAAGAATGACGCTATTGAATATGTGACTCAACTACAAAATGCCGGAGCTGATGAAATTATGTGCATCATGCAAATGGGTGGCGTTCCACATAAAGCTGCGATGGAAACAATCCGGCAATACGGACAATATGTGATTCCTCACTTCTCAGATAAATAATCTTTTAAAATAATTCGAGTATCTCCAGATGGTTTTTGATGACGTAATCTGCTTCATCTCCATCTTCTGGGTCGTCTCGCCCTCCGATGTATCGAACTGATGTCATGTTGTTTGCGCGTGCCCCGGCAACATCAGTTCTTTTTAAGTCACCAACATGTATGGATTGAGAGGGGTCTGAGATTCCTAACCCTGTAAGAGTTTCATTAAATATCTTTGAGTCAGGTTTGTAGACACCGATCTCATCTGAAAACCCAAAGTAGTCAAAGAATTCGTAGACATTAAGATCTTCCAGCCATAAACGTAGACGGCTGCTAGGGATTGTTCCTACATCGCATATCACTGCTAAACGAAGGTTCATCTCCTTCAACTGCTTCAGGGTTTGTTTAACGTCTGGAAGTAAGCTTCTCGGGGTTGATTCTGATGCTTCCAAGTATGCGTCGATCAATTGGTCTTTGATATTTGAAGGAATCGTAGAGGGAAGTTGTGTTAGAGCTGCGCTAACCACGCCCTCAAGTGTGGATTGAATGTTATTTCTCCAATTCGTATCAAAATGGTTCCATCCTTCCGCAAACGCATCATCGAGTTGTTGTTGTGTTATCTCAATATTATTCTCGAAGAGAATCTTGGTCCATAAAGCCCGTCGGCGGTCAAGTGAACTAGTTGTTTCAGCAATAAGCGTGTTCCAGAAGTCATATGTTACCGCTTGATATTTTCCCGTTTGCATAAGTGATTCCTGTCAGCTTTAAACGATCTCTACAGAACCTGTACCATTAGCTTTGACGGTTCCGATTTGGGTAGATGAAAGTCCAGTTGCGTCAATAATCTCCTGCGTGCTGTCCACGCTTTGTTGATCAACAATTAACACCATTCCGATTCCCATGTTAAAGACTTTGAACATTTCGCCTTCATCAATATTCCCAAGTGATTGGATTTCGGTAAAGATTCTAGGCGGTGACCATGTTTCCTTACGTATCTCAGCATCCATATCATCTGGAAGCACTCGATTGACATTACCAGGGAGTCCCCCTCCGGTTATATGAGCTATTGCCTTAACCTGATTCTGTTCCAATACTTTAAGAACCGTCGGGGTATATATCACCGACGGGCGGAGAAGTTCTTCACCGACGGTTACGTCGGTTCCATCCCAGACTGGATCATGGATTGATTTTTTAGCAGTATCAAAAAGCACTTTTCTAGCCAGCGAATAACCGTTACTTCGTAAACCAGGAGAATGTAATCCAATTATCACATCGTCAGGAGTGACAGATTCTCTTGTAATCATTTCATGTTTGTCAACAACGCCGACGCTGAAACCTACAAGCTCAAACTCTCCCGCATTCATCAGGCCAGGATGCTCAGCCATCTCACCACCTATGAGAGCACACCCAGCTTGCTCACACCCATCACTAATGCCTTTTACAAGAAGTTCAACTTGATCAGGGACGAGTGTCCCGACTGAAATATAGTCAAGAAAAAAAAGTGGTTCGGCGC
>ENA-OSEY01000473-OSEY01000473.1-marine-metagenome-genome-assembly--contig:-NODE-473-length-29700-cov-26.087297_pt1:0-27500 | contig 29700 bp, 27 predicted proteins | sample MGYA00248465_ERZ534230 | MGnify/ENA primary metagenome ERZ534230 (study PRJEB26409, sample SAMN06344110) | marine metagenome | isolation source: Sea water from surface | place: Atlantic...
TCTTGTTCAAGATCTAAATAGTTAAGAGTAGTAACTATGCTCCACCTATCCATCTGCCCTTGATTTATTTGCTGTGTGCCATGATAAAGTCCAGTTGTATCTCCTAACCCAACGGTGTTTGTGGTTGCAAATAATCTAAAATATGGATTTGGCGTTAAAACTCTATTCTTATCCAATAATGTAAATTTACCTTCCGACTCTAATACTCTTTGAATGACAAACATAACATCTGGTCTTCCAGCATCATATTCATCAAATACTAAAGCTGTAGGTGTTTGTAATGACCAAGGTAAGATCCCGTCTTGAAATTCCGTAACTTGCTTTCCATCATTTAATACGATTGCATCTTTACCAATCAAATCAATCCGACTAATGTGACTGTCAAGATTGACTCTTACGCAAGGCCAATTAAGCCGAGCAGCAATCTGTTCAATATGTGTTGATTTTCCAGTTCCATGTAATCCTTGGACCATAACTCTTCTGTTATATTTAAACCCAGACAGTATTGCCATGGTAGTTGCCTTATCAAAACAATAGTTAGAGTCGATTTCAGGAACATACTCTGATTTCTTTGAAAACCCCTCAACATGAAGATCTGTATCAAATCCAAAAGCTTGATTCACAGATATAGATATATCCGGTTTACTTTGCATGAGATTTTCTGTTGTTGTCATATTGTTCCTTTATTATTTTATAGGCTTCTAAAACCTTAGTTAATTTTTCTTTATTTTTTTCATTGTTACCAACTGTATCAGGGTGTAATTCTTTTACAATCTTTTTGAATTTAGACTTGATTTCATTGAGTGAACTTTCCTTATTATCAATGCCTAAAGTTGCAAGAGCATTTAAATACTTAGAACTATAATAACTAGGATGTACGAGCGAATTTTCAAGATTATTCATCCCTTGAAACATTCTCTCTGAAATTTTAGATATTTTTTCAAAATAACTCGTATCATTTGATCCTATTTGCTTAGTTTTTCTATGGCCAATTATGTCATTTTCGATAAATGCTTCAATTTCATCGGCTGTCATATCTGAAAAATAATTCCATTTTTTGTTATATTCTTTTATGTGTTTTAGACAGAACCAAATGTATTTTCCTAGATCTTTTGGGGAAGACGGAGCGCGATATTCTCCTATTTCTTCGCACCCTTTAAAATGACATTTTCTTTTGTTCATATTGCCTTTTCATATGTTAGATTAGATTAATATACATGACTCTAGAAGAATCTATAGATAAGAAAATTAATGACAATCTAAACCCGTCTTTTTTTAAAATTATAAACTTTTCTGATCAACACAAAAATCATTATGAAGGTGATAACAAAGATACTTCACATATTAAAATCATTATTGTTTCAGAATCTTTTGATGGACATTCAAGAATTGAAAGAGAGAGAATTGTTCATAACATACTTAAAGAAGAAATATTGACAGAGATACACTCAATAAGATTAAAACTCTATATAAAGTCAGAATATGATTTAATTAAGTGATGCAATTTTGACTTGCGAAATCAAATTTCTTTTCGTTTCAATTATTTCGAATTTAAATCCATAAAATTGAAAAACTTGCCCAGCTTTAGGAAAGGACCTTGACTCATTTATTATTAAACCAGAAATAGTATTTGCATCTTCATCAGGTAGGTCCCAACCAAAACTTCTATTAATGTTTCTTATTTCTGTAGATCCTTGAACTTTAATTGAGCCATCTTTATTTCTCACAATATCAGTTAAATCGATATCATGTTCATCGCTGATCTCTCCGACAATCTCTTCAATAATATCCTCAAGACTTATCATTCCATTTAACACACCGTATTCATCGACCACCATGGCTAATTTAATTTTTCTGTTTAGGTGCATTTGTAATTGATTTTTTAGAGGCGTAGTTTCTGGTACAAACCAAGTTTTAATTAATGATTTCTTAATATCCTCTCTTGAAATTTTTACAGATTTAAGTTCATTTAGCTTCCTCAACAGATTTTTTGCATGTATTAAGCCAATAATATTTTCATTATTGTCTTTCCACACAGGTATTCTTGTATAAGGACTTTCAACAACTTGGTTTATTATTTTTTCAGGATCTTCATCAATATTAACCATAAAGATATTGCTTCTGTGCACCATAATATCCTCAACAGTTGTTTCTGATAAATCTAAAATTCCAGTCACCATGTCTTTATCCATTTTAAATAATCTTCCTTCTTTATGATGTAGATCTACAGTTCCCCTAATTTCATCAGCTACTGATAAACTTCTTGCGTTCTGGTCATGTTTAATTCCAATTATATTTAAAATAGTAAAAACGATTTTTTCCATCAGCCATGTCACCGGTGCTAAGATAGTTACAAATGGTTTTAAAAATGGACTTACTAATAGTGCCATTTTTTCTGCATTCGCAATAGCATAGCTTTTAGGAAGAATTTCTGCAAAAATCACAATTAATGCTGTCATTATGATTACGGCATAAGCAACACCTGTATTCCCAAAAATTTTGATTAATAAACTCGTAGCTAAAGCTGAAGCAAGAATATTGACTAAATTATTACCAAGTAAAATCGCTCCAATTAAGGCTTCTTTCTTATTCAATAAATCTATTGCGACATTAGAATTCTTTTTACCCTTCATGCCAAGGCCAGTTAATCTACTTCGCGTACTTGCTGTTAGTGCTGTTTCTGAACCAGAGAAAAACGCAGAAAATGCTAAAAGAACTATTATGGCTAAAAATAATACGATAATTTCAAATATCATCTAATTTATATAATTATTTATCACGCTGTCTAATTTTCTAGTTGAATATCGATTGGCTAAATAAGCTTTACCTAAATTCCTTAAAAGAATCAGATTTATATGATTATTTTTTACTTTTTTATCAGAATTCATTGTCTCTTTAAATTTTTTAAGTGATGTCTTTCTTTTAATATTGTTAGGTATTTTGGTTTTCATTTTTAATTTTTGAAAATGATCTTTTATTTTATTAATATTTTTATTTAAACTATTCCCTTGAAGTGAAGACATATCTAGAGCCATCAAGATGCCAATAGATACAGCTTCTCCATGTGTTAATGATTTTTGGTAATTATTTATTGCTTCAATAGCATGTCCGAAAGTATGGCCTAAATTAAGTATTGCTCTTATATTTTTTTCTTTTTCATCTTTTCTTACAATTATTGCTTTATTTTTGCAAGAGTGGAAAACAGCCTCAATTAAATATTTTTTGTTAAATGTCATAAGCTTCGACTCATTATCTAAAAGCCAATTAAGGAATCTTTTATCCATAATAAGTCCATACTTAATTATTTCAGCATAGCCAGATAAAATCTCCCTTTTTGGAAGAGATTTTAATAGTGAAACATCCGAAATCACTAATTTAGGTTGGTAAAAAGTACCTATCAGATTTTTGCCTTCTTTAGTATTGACTCCTGTTTTGCCTCCTACTGCAGAGTCGACTTGCGATAATAATGTTGTAGGTATCTGAATAAAATTAATACCTCTTAATGTGATACTTGCTGAAAAACCAACAATATCGCCAATAACACCTCCACCAAAAGCAATTAAAGTATCGTTCCTATCAACCTTATATTTGAGAAGTTTAGACGTAATTAAATTAATAGTTTTAATATTTTTGTATTTCTCACCATCATTAATTATTATCTTGTTAAAACTTATTTTATTTTTTTTTAGTGAGTTCTCTAATTTTTTTCCGTAAAGCTTATAGATTAATTTATTAGTAATTATAAAAACTCGTGGATTTATTAATTTCTTTTTTATTAATGAGCCTGAGCTCAATAAAATATTATCACCAATTAATATCTTATATTCGTCTGTTCCGGTCTTTACCTCTAAAGTTTTTTTCATTATTAGATTTTTAAAGCTTCGGTAATTTCTTTAATTATTTGATATTTATTTTTTTTGCTCACATCGATTGTGAATTTAGCTTTTGAGTAATTTTTCTGCCTAATTTTATTTAATCTTTCAAATTCTGCTTTTATATTTTTATTAGATAAAAGGGGCCTTTTTTTTGACACTCTACATCTTTTTTCTAAAATATTCAAATCACATTTTAGCCATATTGAATTACATTTATTCAATATTAACTTTCTTATTTTTAAATCTTCAAAGCCACCTCCGCCTAGTGCAATAATAGAGTTTTTTTTATCTAGTAATTTTAAAGTAATTTTTCTCTCAATATTTCTGAAGATACTTTCACCGCTTTCATCAAAAATTTTTGCAATTTTTTGACCCATTTCTTTTTCAATTTCTTTATCCGTGTCATAAAAATCTAAGCCTAGTTTTTTTGATAAACCTCTGCCAATAGTTGATTTACCAGAGCCCATATGGCCTAGAAAAACTATATTTTTTTTTGTTTGAGAGAGTCTTTTTTTTGACATTATTAAATGTGAATAAATTTCACAGTTTTAAAATATTCTGTTAAAAGAAATTAATATGTTTGATAAAAGCATTCGTAATAAAGTAATATTATATATCATTAGTTTATCTCTTATAAGCTCATTTTTCATTAATATTGATGTTTTGGCGGAAAGCAATTTGAGTCAAGAGCCATATGAAATTTGGCAAGAGAACAGTGTTATAAGCGAAATTGAAAGCTCTGTTGAAAAATCAAATACGCAGGAAGCAGTAAACTTAACTAATCAAACCGTAAAACAGGAAAATTTTCTATTCACTAAAGCCGATGCTATAGGTTTATATGATCCAACTAATGGCGGATTTGAAGCTAATTTATGGGATGGGTCTAATATAGAGGATATAGCATATTTAATTAATACAGCTCCTGTAGAAAGTACTAGTTCAACTCTTACGAACCTAGTAAAAAATGTAATCTTAACTACAGCAGCTCCACCCGATAAATCAAATAGTGACTCATTATCTTTTTTAAATCTTAAATCAGATTTTTTAATCTCAAGAGGTTATTATAAAAATATATCTCAATTATTTAGCTTACTAAATAGTGATGAAATAAACGATATTTTAAGTGATGGAATGATAGATAATTTACTTATCTATAATCAATACAAAAGAATTTGTAATAGCAACTCTAATTTAATATCAGAAAGATTAAGTGATTTATATTTTGCATCATTTTGCAATGCAATGTCAGCTAATAAACTAACTCTTGATCTAAATATCTCTTTAATGCGAGATGATAATAATTCTTATAATGAAGAGTATTTATCTTTATTATCTGAAATTATTTACAGTGATGAAATTAAAGCTGAAAATCTCAAAGAAATAAATCTAATTAATTTAAATTTATTACAAAAATACAATGTCGATATTGATAAATATATTTCCATAAATTCACCAATAAAATTTAAATTGTTCTACTTTTTAAATTATAAGAAGAACAACCTTAAAAAAATTTCAATTGCTGAAGAACTTGTCAAAAAAGGCTTGGTTGAACACAAATACCTTGCAGAGATTTACCAGTCCTTTGATCTGAGTAACACTAAGGACGCTGGTGATGATAATTTAGCTTTATTAGAGCGAATTAAAATCTTTAAAGATATAAGAAAAACTTCATCTCAGGCTGAATTAGTAAATAAAATACCTGAATATGTTAGTTTATTTAGTGCGCATGGTATGTTGGATACAGCGTCTTTAATGATTTATGATAAAATAAAAATAGTTCAGCCAAAACCAGATTATATCGATAATGCATCGGGTATTTGCCTGGTCTTTATACTAAATGATGACCCAGAAAAATGTAATGAGTGGGTGAGTCAATTGAATCTCAATTCAAACACATTAGAGCTTTCTAAAGCTAAGTTTTATCTTTCATTGGCGAACGGTAAAGCAATAAAAGAGACTAACTTAAATCAATTAATTGACTATGAAGGTTTTTCCGATAGGCAGAAGAATATTATAGTTAAGTATTACGAACTTATTACAAATTCAAAAAAAATTAGTTATTGGAAAACTCCAAATGAATTAAATAAAGTCTCCTCAATAACTGCAAATATAAAACTTCATAATTATTTTGAGTCTCTTGAAAATCAAATAGGTGAGAAAATAATTTTACTAAACATATTGCATGGAGATGATAATTTTAATGAGAATGACGAGTTTTCGATTTTTCTTATAATAGATTCATTGTTCGAGATTAATAAAGCTTACGCACAAGACTATATATTAGAGTATTTTTCAACGTACAATTTATAGTGCCGAAAATAGAAAAATCTATTATTGAGAATTTCTTAGAATCACTGATATCTGAGAAAGGTTTAAGTAAAAATACGATTGAGTCTTATAAAAGCGATATAAATCAGTTTTTAGAAAGACAAACAACAAGCAAATCATCTGAACTAATATTTTCAAGAAAATCAATTGAAAAATATATTTCAATGATGAACGATTTAGGATTTGAGAGGTCAACAATCCTCAGGAAATTATCTTCGTTAGGACACTTTTTTGATTTTTTAGTTACCGAAAATATACTGAAAGATAATCCGTTCTCGCAAATATCAATACCCAAAAAAAACTCTAAGCTACCGATTTTTTTAACAAACGATCAGGTAGATAGGCTATTAGAGACAGCTAAAAATGATGACTCTATTAAAGGGTTGAGACTATTCACTATGATAGAAATATTATATGCAACAGGAATAAGAGTTTCTGAGCTAGTTGGATTAAAATTGTCATCTTTATATGAAAAAGAAAATTTTATTTTTGTTACAGGTAAAGGAAATAAAGAAAGACTTGTGCCCGTTGATCAAAACACTTTATCCACAATAGAAAAGTATCTAAAAGTAAGAGTAGAATTTTTAAATGCAGATAAAAATGAAGACAAATGGCTTTTTCCTTCAAGAAATTCAAAGCTTGGTCATATTTCAAGGCAAAGATTTCATCAACTTTTAAAAGTATTGTGCAAAGAAGCGAATATCGATGCAAAATACGTTAGCCCCCACAAGCTAAGACATGCCTTTGCATCACATCTACTTGCTAATGGAATGGATTTGAGATCACTACAAATGCTACTTGGGCATTCAGATATATCTACAACACAAATTTATACTCATGTTCTTAGCGATAGATTAAAAAGTACGGTGGAAGATAATCACCCATTATCTAAGGTATTCAAAGAATAATTGTAATTCAAGTTGTCCTTGAAAAGAGGATTTTATGATGATAAACCAACAAAATGAGTTTCACGCCCGTACCCTCTAACACTATAAGAATAAATAGATCTCAGTTATTTGTTCCAGGGTCAAAGCCAGATTTGTTTGAGAAAGCTTCAGCAAGCAATGCAGATATAATCTGTTTAGATCTTGAGGATGCTGTGGCACCGCAAGATAAGGAACAAGCAAAAGAAAATGTAATCAAAGCACTAAACAATCATGATTTTGGGAAAAAAACTATTTCAGTAAGAATTAATGGATTGGATACTCATTATTGTTACAGAGATGTTGTTGACTTAATGGAAAATGGTGGTGAGCGATTAGATTTAATCATGATACCAAAAGTTGGTGTTCCAGAGGATGTTTATGCGATTGATATGTTAGTGACGCAAATAGAAGATAAAACTCAAAGACAAAAGAAAATAGGCTTTGAACTTATAGTTGAAACATCAATGGGAATAACAAACCTAGATAAGATCTTAACTGGGAGTAAAAGAATTGAATCTCTCCATTTTGGTTATGCTGATTATGCGGCATCAGTTAGAATGCGAACAACAAATATCGGCGGATCTAATCAAGACTATTCAATATTAACTGATGAAATTGATGGAGAGAGAAAAACTCACTGGAATGATATGTGGCACTATCCAATATCAAAAATGACAACTATTGGAAGGGCTCATGGTGTTAGGATTATTGACGGTCCTTTTGGGGATTTTTCAGATCCAGATGGTTTTAAGTCTCACGCAAGAAGAACAGCAATTCTTGGATGCGAGGGAAAATGGGCAATTCATCCTAGTCAGGTAGATCTTGCAAATGAGGTATTCACACTACCGGAAAAAGAAGTACAAAAAGCCAGAGATATTCTTGAAGCGATGAAAAAAGCACAGGAGTCAGGCGCAGGCGCTGCTACACTAAATGGAAAATTAATAGACGCCGCTTCAATAAGGCAAGCCGAGCAAATTATCGAACAAACAAAATTAATAGAAACTCTAAGTAAATAATTTATTATTAAATGAACACCTATCTTGAGTTTGAAAAGCCCATCGAACAACTTGACAATAAGGTTCATGAGCTCAAAAGCTTAAATGATAATGCTCCATCAGATAATCTTCTTGAAGAAATTACGCAAGTTGAAGAACAAATAAATGAAACTTATAGAAAGATATATTCTTCAATATCACCTTGGCAAAGGACACTTGTTGCAAGACATCCTCAACGACCAAAAACTAGAGAATATATTCAAAATCTAATTGAGGATTTTTTCCCATTATCAGGTGATCGTTTTTTTTCAGAAGATAAAGCCATTCTTGGGGGGTTTGGAAAATTTAGAGGTAAAACAGTATTAGTCCTTGGTCATGAAAAGGGACACGATACAACATCAAGAATTGAACATAATTTTGGAATGCCTAGGCCTGAGGGATACAGAAAAGCTCAAAGATTAATGAAACTTGCAGAGGATTTTGACATTCCAGTAATTTCCTTCGTAGACACTCCTGGCGCTTACCCTGGAGTAGGAGCTGAACAGCGAGGACAGTCTGAAGCAATAGCAAAAACAACTGAGTGTTGTTTATCATTAGGTGTTCCTATTATAGCAATAATAATTGGTGAAGGAGGATCAGGCGGTGCAGTCGCTATTGGTACAGGAAATACAGTCCTTATGTTGGAAAACTCCATATATTCAGTAATTTCTCCAGAGGGCTGTTCATCAATTTTATGGAAAGATAATACAAAAACTGTTGAGGCGGCATCAGCCCTTAAGCTTACAGCAGAAGATATGTTAAAAATTGATGTAATTGATGAAATTGTTAAAGAGCCTACAGGTGGCGCACATAGAAATCCTCATCGGGCGATTGAGTCTGTTGGAGATGAAATTGAGAAATATTTAAATTTGCTCTCAAATCAACATGGAAATGATTTAAAACATGCAAGACAAGAAAGATATCTTCAAATAGGAAGGTCGGGATTATTTAGTGAAAAGACCACAGCAGCTAATACTGTTCTTGATGAAAAGTTTGGGAAATCTGGCAATAAAAAAAGATTTTATAATAGTTTTTTAGGAAGAATTGTTTTAGGAGCTATACTTGCCATGTTGTTTACCGGCATACTAACTTATTTATTTAATTAATTTTACCACAGCAATGTTTATACTTTTTACCTGAACCGCAAGGGCAAGGGGCATTTCTTGATATCTTTTTTGTCTTTATAGCGGATTGGTTAATTTTTTCAGACACACTATTTTCATTTAAAGTTTGGTTTTGTTTTTCTCTTAATCTCATTCTTGAAAAGATTTTAGAAACATCAATTTTTAAATTATTTATTAGTTCCTCAAATAATCCAAACGCTTCATTTTTATATTCATTTAGGGGATCTCTTTGACCGTACCCTCTTAAACCAATAGTTGACCTAAGTTGTTCAAGGTTATTAATATGATCTTTCCATTTATCATCCAAAATTTTAAGCATAACCATTCGTTCTGCAGAATTAACCTCTTCTTCTGAATGATTACCTTTTCTGTTTACGGTATTTTCATTTATTAGTGTGTAAACTTTATCCTTAATATATTGCTGATTAATATCACCTTCTGAGTTTTCTAAATTTACATCAATTTTTTTTGAAAAGTATTGATTTATCTCATCTTGAAGGTCTTGTAAGTTCCATTGATCAGCATAAGATTTTTCTGGGCAGTAACGTTCAACAATTTCGTCAGCAACGTCGTATTGCATTTCATTTGCAATTTCTGAAATATTATCCGCATTCATTAACTCAAGTCTTTGTTCAAATATCGTTTTACGTTGATCATTTAAGACGTCATCAAACTTTAACAGAGTTTTTCTTATGTCAAAATTTCTTCCTTCTACTTTTTTTTGCGCTCTCTCAAGTGCTTTTGAAATCCATGCATGCTTAATTGACTCACCTTCTTTCAAGCCAAGGCTTTTTAAAACACTATCTATTTTTTCTGATCCAAAAATTCTCATTAAATCATCTTCTAAACTTATAAAGAACTTTGTTTCCCCAGGATCACCTTGACGACCAGACCTTCCTCTTAACTGATTGTCTATTCTTCTACTTTCATGTCTTTCACTTCCAATTACAAAGAGACCTCCAGCTTTAATCACTTCATCTTTTTTTTGAGTAATTGTGTCTTTAAGTCCTTCTAAATTTTCCTGGCCATTCTTTGTGCTTGAATTAAATTCGAAATTACCGCCAAGTTGAATATCAGTTCCTCTTCCTGCCATATTTGTTGCAATTGTAACAGCACCTGGTTCACCGGCATTAGCAATAATCTTTGCCTCTTGCTCGTGATGTTTAGCGTTTAGTACCTCATGTTTAATTTTATTATTTCTGAGTTTTTTTGAAATTTTCTCAGATTTATCAATACTTGTTGTCCCAACTAAGACGGGCTGGCTTTTTTCATTACATATTTTAATTTGCTCAATAATAGCATCATATTTTTCCTCGGCTGTTCTATAGATTTCATCTTCATTATCAATTCGTGAAACTGGAATATTTGTAGGTATTTCGAAAACAGACAAATTATAAATGTCACCAAATTCCTCTGCTTCAGTGAGCGCAGTTCCCGTCATACCAGATATTTTATTATATAGTCTAAAATAATTTTGATAGGTTATTGAAGCTAATGTTTGGCTTTCATTTTGAACTTTAACATTTTCTTTTGCTTCTATTGCTTGATGTAGCCCATCCCCATATCTTCTACCTTCCATCGTCCTGCCTGTAAATTCATCAACAATTACTACACTTCCTGATTTAACAATATAGTCCCTATCTTTTTCAAATAGTTTGTTTGCTCTTAATGCTTGATTTATATGGTGTACCACCGCGACATTAGAAATGTCATATAAAGTCCCTTCAGATATAATATTTCTTTCTTTTAATATTTTTTCAGCTTTATCATTTCCTGCATCTGTTAAATTTGCTGTTTTTGTTTTTTCATCTATTTCAAAATCATCATCATTTAGAAAAGGGATTATTTTATTAATTGAATTATAAAGAGTTGTTTTATCTTCTATAGCGCCTGAAATTACAAGCGGTGTTCTAGATTCATCTATCAATATACTATCAACCTCATCAACAATACAAAAGTTATGATCTCGTTGAACAATATTCTGTTTTAATACACGTAAATTATCTCTTAAATAATCAAAGCCAAATTCATTATTGGTTCCGTAAGTAATGTCACAGGCATATTGTTCTTTTCTTTTTTCACGTCCCTCTGTATCGTTAGTTAGACATCCAACAGATAGACCTAAATAATTAAATATAGAACCCATCCATTCTGCATCTCGCCTTGCAAGATAATCATTTACTGTAACTATATGAACACCTTTTCCAGATAGAGAATTTAGAAACGCAGCCAATGTAGAAACAAGTGTTTTTCCTTCACCAGTCTTCATCTCTGAAATTCCACCATTGTGTAAAACCATGCCACCAATCAATTGAACATCAAAATGTCTTTGACCAAGTGTTCTTTTGGAAGCCTCACGCACCATTGCAAAAGACTCTACTAAATAGTCATCAATTTTTTTTCCATTTGATATTTCAGATTTAATCTCTGAAATTCTTTTAAGCAGCATATCTTGAGATAGCTTTTCAATTTCAGGCTCTAAATCATTAATTAATTGCACAGTACGCTGAAATTCAGCTAATTTCTTCTTTTCGCTTCGGCTAAAAATTGTATTAAAAAATGAGTTAACTTTTAACATTTGAGTAGATATTTGTATTTTCTATTTAATTGCAAGCATTTATACCTTAAATACTAACACCAATTAAGATAAAATTACTTAAATCACTCATATTTGATTGTTTGAAAAATGTTAAAAAAATCACCTTTAGCGCCAAAAAATATTGGAAAAATAAAACAGATTAAAGGCATTGATTTGTATGTATATTCTGCAGGCTTATACAATAAGAAACGACTGGATTTAGCTTTATTTCTTTTCAAAAATAAAACTTCAGTTGCTGAAGTTTTTACAAAGTCCTCATTAAGATCATGCACACTGGACTGGAACGAAAAAAATTTAAAAAATAAAGAAATAGAAGCATTGATTGTTAATTCAGGAAATGCAAACACTTTTACAGGCCAGGCAGGTATTAATGCGTTAACGAAAATAAGTAACTTTGTTTCTAATAAATTCAAAGTCTCAGTTAAGAAGGTATTTTTTGCATCTACAGGTGTTATTGGAGAAAAATTTCCTGAAAATAAAATATTAAATACATTAAAAAAAGATAAATCAAAAACTAATAATTGGTTACAAGCAGCTCAATCAATTATGACAACCGATACTTTTCCAAAAGCAATTTCTGTAAAAACAATGATTGAAAATAAAACAATCACAATCACAGGGATTGCGAAAGGGTCTGGAATGATAGAGCCAAACATGGCAACAATGTTGGGATTTATTTTTATAGATTGTTTAATACCTCAAAATATTTTACAGAAATTATTAAAAGATCTTGTAGATAAGTCATTCAATCAAATAACTGTTGATGGAGATGAATCTACAAATGATACTGTAATTATGACTAGCACTAATAGTGTTTCATTTAAAAATAAAATTTCATCAATAAAAGATAAGAGAATATCAAAAATAAAAAACTCTTTACTTCCTGTCGTTAAATATTTAGCGGAACAAATTGTACGAGATGGTGAAGGTGCAACAAAATTGATAAACATAAAAGTTGAAAGTGCCAAAAATTCACCGCAGGCAAAAAGAATTGCTAAGGCAGTCGCAAACTCCCCACTTGTAAAAACAGCTTTTTACGGAAATGATCCAAATTGGGGGAGAATTGTAATGGCGATTGGTAAAACATATGAAAAAATAGACCCAAAAAAACTTAAGATTTATATAGGTAAGCAAACAGTTGTTGCTAATGGAGCGGAGTATAAAAAATTAAATTTACAAAAATTAAAAAAATATATGGCAAGCAAAGAAATTGATCTAAAACTTGACCTTGGACAAGGCAATTATTCTTATGAAACACAAACATGTGACTTTTCTCACAAATATGTTGATATCAATGCAGCATACAGGACATGAAGGTAGTATTTTGCTCTTCCGCAATTATAAAAAATAAAAATGGTGAAATTCTCTTGATGAGCAGAAAACAAAAGGATTCTTTTATCAATTCTTGGGAGTTTCCAGGTGGAAAATTGAAAAATAACGAAAATTTTGCAGTTGCATTATTTAGGGAGCTAAAGGAAGAATTAAATATAAAAATAGATATAAACAAATTATCAAACTATGAATTTTTTAAGCACCAGTATCGTTCATTTTTATTAATGATGTATGTATTCGAAGTAACTGAATGGACAGGAAAAATTATAAGTAAAGAAGGGGAGCTTTTAAGATGGGTGTCTGCAAAGGAATTGAAGAAAGCAAAATTATTGCCTGCAAATACTAAAGTTGTTAATTATTTTTTAAAATAACAACCTGTTTCCTCAGTGAAAACAGAGACTATTTTATAATCTCCATATTCAATTGAAATTTCTTTTTTCCCCTCATCTTTATTGTAACCTAATAGTTTAATTTGACTGAACAATTCATCGTCTGAAACTGAAGAAGCAATAACACGATCATATGCTTCATCACAATAATCACTTTTCATCTCTGAAATAAAGAAACAAACACAATAGTGCTTTGCTGAAGCATTCAATCCAATGAGGGTTTCATCAGACTTTGCAATACTTGTATTTATAAAAAAAAATGATGTAAATATTACTAATATGTTATAAATAAATCGAGATACTTTATGCATAAAATTATAAAATTTATAACGTGTTTATCCTTTATTTTAATTTGGGTCAATCCATCATTAGCTATAGTTAATCAATTACCACATAATGAAACAGTCGAATGGCCAACAAATACATGGCCAGAAAATTTAATAGAAATTGATGACGAAGAGTTTAGTACAATTATTAATTATACTTTTTCTGATGACTCTTATGATGAATTGGGACGTACGAATGCACTTTTAATTATTCAAGACGGAAGTATTGTTTATGAAAATTACAATTCTCCTATTACAAAAGATACAAAACTTGTCTCTTATTCAATGGCAAAAAGCTATATTGGCCTATTGACTGGAATGATGATTGATAGGGGATTCATACAATCAAAAGACGAAACAAATCTCTTACCAAGCTGGGATGACAATAGAAAAAACATTTCCATAGGACATATGCTTAATATGCAGTCAGGGCTGGATTATGTTGAGGAATATGATTTAGGTGGAAGGTCAGACACATTAGAGATGTTATTTGGGCAGGGAAGATTTGATCAAGCTGAGTTTGCATCATCCATGAAACTAAAAACTCCTCTACCAGGTATGAAATACAACTACTCGACTGGAGAAACTAATATTATAAGTCAAATAATAAAAACAAGGCTTGAAGCTCAAGGAATTGAATATTTAGATTTCATAAAAAGTAATCTTATTGATAAAATAGGTATAAAAAATTCGATCTTCGAATTTGATAATTCTGGAACTTTCATTGGTGGCAGCTCAATTTTTGCAAACGCAAGGGATTATGCAAGATTTGGATATTTATATTTAAGAGATGGATTATGGGATGGGGAGAGAATTGTATCAAAAGAATGGATTGATGATACAAGAACTCCAGCTAAAAACTCCTACCAAATGTATAGCAATCAGTTTTGGATGCCTCATCCAGCATTTACACGTGGACTTCCAAAGGATACTTACTATGCCGCAGGTTTTGGCGGGCAATATATATTAATTATTCCATCTAAGGATATGATCGTTGTTCGATTAGGTGAAACTTATATGGAAGATGATAAAGTTATTGAAAATATTTCTGAAATTATAAGTTACTTTGATAATAGGATCTAAATTTATGAGCGACCAAATAATTATTTATTCCTCCTATAATTGTGGATATTGCGACTTAGCAAAAAAACTCCTTGATAAAAAACAAATTAAATACCAAGAAATTAACATTCAAGATGATCCCTCCCAAAGAGATATTATGTTAGAGAGAGCTAATGGAAAAAGAACTGTTCCACAAATTTTTTTTAAAGAGCTGCATATTGGCGGATTTGAAGAATTAAATAAGCTTGAGATGTCGGGCACGCTTGATAAAATTTTGAATGAAAAATAATTTAATAGCCGCCTGTCTTCAGCTTACATCAAGTTCAGATATCTATAAAAACTTAAAAGAGACAATAGATCTTTCAAATAAAGCTATTGATAAAGGCGCCTTTTTAATTTCAACACCAGAAGTTACAAATATTATCTCATTAGATCGACAAAAATTAAAAAGGTCAGTATTTCTGGAGAAGGACGATCCATTTCTTATTGAATTTACAAAAATTGCAAAGAAAAAATCAGTATGGATATTGCTTGGCTCTATTGTTATCAAAGACAATAAGAACAAATTGTATAATCGCTCCTATTTGATAAACAGCAAAGGCAATATTCAATGCAAGTACGATAAAATTCATATGTTTGATGTGAAAATATCCAAAAAAGAAAGCTATAAAGAATCCAAAATCTTTAAACCAGGCAAAAAAGTTGTGGTTACTAATACTCCTTGGGGAAAAATTGGTTTATCAATTTGTTATGATTTAAGATTCCCTGAGCTTTATAGAAAACAAGTGATGATGGGGGCAAAGTTAATTACTATTCCTTCAGCATTCACAACCACTACAGGTAAAGCCCACTGGCATAATCTTGTAAAAACACGAGCTATTGAAAATGGTTCTTATGTTTTAGCTCCTGCACAATATGGAAAAAATTCATTAAAGCGCCATACCTATGGACACAGTCTAATTGTATCCCCATGGGGTGAGATATTGGCTGAAAAAAAGGCAGGAAAAGGCATTATAATGGCTAGTTTGGACTTTAAAGAGCTTCATAAAATTAGAGCTAATATGCCAAGTTTCAGAACACAAATATTGAAATAAACAATATAATTACAATATAGAGTTATTATGATCGTTTTTAATTTACAATGCAGTGACTGTTCTCATTCATTTGAAGGTTGGTTTGGGTCATCCAAGTCATGTGAAACACAAATCAAAAAAAAGCTTGTTCAATGTGTTTCGTGTGGGTCCTCAAATATTACTAAAGAACTTTCAAGTCCAAATGTATCCGTAAAAAAAACTAACGTCACTCCAAACGAAAAAGCACTCAGAGACTTTCGAAATAAAGTAAAAGAAGTAAATAAGTTTGTTAAACAAAATTTTGAGTTTGTCGGAGACCAGTTTGCATACGAAGCAAGAAAAATTCACTATAGTAAATCTAATAAAAAGCCAGTATACGGCAACGCAACTAAAGAAGAAGTTACTGATCTAAGTGATGAGGGTATTGAGGTAACTTCTATTCCATGGATAAAAGAAGATAATTAATTTTTTTTTCCAGAAACAATAAAATTTGCATCCATTCTTTTAGACATAAACCATTCGTCTCTTAATGGATTATAATTTACACCTATATTACTAATCACATCAAAGTTGTTTTGAATAAAAAAAGAGTAAATATCCTCAGGAGTTAAAAATTTATTCCAATCATGTGTGCCTTTTGGAAGAAATCCTAATACATATTCAGCCATGAATTTTGCAAAAATAAGCGAAAAGATAGATTTATTAATAGTTGCTATAAACATAATACCATTATTAGATACCAGGCCACTACATTCTTTAATAAAATTTTTTGGATTGTTTACATGTTCTATTACTTCCAAATTTAAAATGATGTCATACTTTTTATTTTTGTTAAGACTTTCAGCAGTTGTATTAAGATAATTAATATCTAAATTATTTTCTTCGGCATGAATTTTTGCAGTGATACAATTTTTCTCTAAAGCATCAATGCCGGTTACATCTGCACCTAACCTTGCTAATGGTTCACTCATTAGTCCACCACCACATCCAATATCCAAAACTGATAATCCCTTTAAAGGCGATTCATTTTCTTGGTCTATTGCATAATGATCTTTAATTGTATTGATTATATATTCCAGTCTTATGGGATTAAATTTATGCAGTGTTTTAAACTTGCCATCATGCTTCCACCATTCCTTGGCAAGGTTTTTAAACTTATCAATTTCAGTTTTATCAATCGAAGAAATGTCCATAAATCAATCATTTAACTAATACTTGATTAAAGTATCGTATTAAAGTAATCCTTGTTTTTGTTTAGAGTATTACGTAACACAATTTAATAACGAAAAGTCAAATGTCCACTATAGTTTTAAAATTTGGCGGAACATCAGTAGCTACAACTGATTTAATTGAATCCGCAGCTAATATTGTCAAATCAGAATATGATAAAGGCAATAATATAGTTGTAGTTGTTTCAGCTATGTCTGGAGCCACTAATCAGCTAATAGAGCATGTCGATAAGATAAATTATAATGATGATAGTGAATATGATGTTGTTGTTTCATCAGGAGAGCAAGTAACAGCAGGATTAATGTCACTGGCTCTAAAAAAAATTGGTCTACCATCTCGATCTTGGCTTGGTTGGCAAGTCCCAATAATTACTAGAGGTTCGCATAGAAACTCATTTATTGATAAAGTGATACCGGATAAAATCATTAACGATTTTGAAAACAAAAAGATAGCTGTCGTAGCTGGTTTTCAGGGTATTTCAAATGAGGGTAGAATTACGACTATTGGTCGTGGAGGTTCAGATAACACTGCAGTATTCATTGCTTCAGCAATAAAAGCTGAAAGGTGCGATATTTATACTGATGTTGATGGAGTTTATACCTCCGATCCTAGAATGACAGAAAATGTAAGAAGACTAGATAAAATTTCTTATGAAGAGATGATCGAAATGGCTTCACAAGGGGCTAAAGTTTTGCAAACAGCTTCAGTTGAATCTGCAATGAGTAATGATGTAGACGTATATGTTCGATCAACATTCAGTCCGTCTGATAAGGGAACTTTAATTTCAAATGATGTGAATAATGAAAATGATAGGGCAGTAACAGGAGTTGCTTATTCTAAAGATGAGGCAAAAATAACTCTTATTGATGTGGAAGATAAACCGGGAGTTGCTGCAGAGATTTTTAATAAGCTTGCAGAGAATTCAGTTAATGTTGATATGATTGTTCAGAACAATTTTATTGAGAGAAAAATGACAAATCTTACTTTTACAATCCCAATGATAGATCTTGATAAAACATTAAAAATTTTAGAAAATTTACAAAAAAAACTTAAGATTTCAAAAGTTTTAAACGAAAAAAACCTCTCAAAAGTTTCTATTATTGGATCAGGAATGAGAAATCAACCAGGTATAGCTGCAAAAATGTTTGAATGTTTATCCAAAAATAAAATCAATATTGAAGTAATCTCAACATCTGAAATAAAGATAAGTGTCTTAATAGATAAAGATAAAACTGAAAAGGCTGTAAATGCGCTACATGCTGTATTTCAGCTCGACCAGATATAGTGGCTATGCTTGATATTAACTACTATTCTTTAAGAAATAATCATTTTGGGTAATTGATGGGTTTATTTTTTTTAGATTAAGGTTTAATTAATTCAAGGCATATGTACCAAAATTTTCTATTAGAAATTAAGAACCAGAGAGAAGCAAGGGGCTGTTCAGTAGATGATTTAAGTAAAGAGACAAAAATTTCAAAAAAAGTTATTTATAAAATTGAAAATCTTAATGAAAGTGAAGTGGACTTATTTCCACAAAAGCATCTACTTTTTTTATACGCAAAACACCTAGGTGTAGAGGTTCCTGAAAAAAAAATTACTTTTACTCATTCTTCAATAGAAAATTCTTCTAAATTATCAAACAATCTATCAACGGCTAATTTTACTTTATCGCTGATAAATAATTTTAAATTCCAAATTTTATTACCATTATTTTTAGTTGTTATAATTTTAAGCTTTAATTACTCTTTAAAAAATAACAATTTATCTTTTGAATTAAAATTAGATAATACTGAAATAATAACTCAAAATGATCTAGAAAATAATTTAGCTGAAAATAAATTTTTTAATTTTAATCAAACAAATACAGAAAAATTAAATCTACCTTTAAGCAATTCTAAACAATCTGCCAGCTTATCCGACAATAAGCAAAATTTTTTGGAAACTGTTAGTTTATCAATATTATTTGACAATGAAGTTTGGATAGAGGTCGATAATACAGAGGAAATATTAATTAGTCAGGTTTTCAAAGAGGGTGAAGAGCTTAATCTTGAGGTATCAAAAAATGACGAAATATTTGTAACCTCGGGGAATATGGGTCTCATTTCAATAAAAGTTAACAACGGCCAAATAAAATTTTTAGGCTCTATAGGCGAGATAGGTAGAAAACAGATTTTTTAAGTTTTCAAATCAACTCTTTCATTATATTTAATATCTACCTAATTTATAAATAACTATGAGTCAGTACTCTCAAAACAAAATAATACGCCGGCGTACAAAGAAGATTAAGGTTGGAAGTATAGATGTTGGTGGCGATGCAAAAATTTCTGTACAATCAATGACAAACACGCTTACATCAGATGTCAATGCAACAGTAAAACAAATCAATGATTTAGTATCTGAAGGCGCAGATATCGTTAGAGTATCTTGCCCCGACCAAGAGTCTACCAAATCTCTTAAAGAGATCATTAATAATGTAGATGTACCAATCGTTGCAGATATTCACTTTCACTACAAGCGTGCGATCGAAGCTGCTGAAGCGGGCGCTGCTTGCTTAAGAATAAATCCTGGCAATATTGGAGTAGATAAAATTATTGAGGTTATTGATGCAGCTAAACAAAATAACATTTGTATGCGCATAGGAGTAAATGCAGGCTCCATTGATGAAAAAATTCTAAAAAAATACAGTGAACCCTGTGCTGATGCTTTAGTCGAGAGCGCAATAGCAAATATACGTCTGCTTGAGGACAATTATTTTGATAATTTTAAAATAAGTGTAAAAGCATCAGATGTATTTACTACAATTGAAGCCTATGAAAAATTAGCAAAACTTTGTGATTATCCATTTCACGTTGGATTAACAGAAGCAGGAACTTATTTATCGGGCTCAATTAAGTCATCCATAAGTATTGGCAATCTTCTCTCACAAGGGATTGGAGATACAATTAGAGTGTCATTAACAGCAGATCCAGTAGAGGAAATTAAAGTAGGTCACGAGATATTGAAGAGTTTAAATTTAGGTTCTAGGGGTATTAAAATTATTTCCTGCCCTTCTTGTGCTAGACAGGCTTTCCCAGTAATTGATACAGTTCGTGAGCTTGAAAGAAGATTGTCACATATTAAAGATCCTATAACTCTCTCAATTATTGGCTGTGTTGTAAACGGTCCAGGAGAAGCATTAAATAGTGATATTGGGGTAACCGGCGGTGGAAAGGGGAATAATATGATTTATTTATCAGGCGTTGCTGACCATAAAATAAAAAATCCCGAAATAGTTGATCACGTTGTTAATCTTGTAGAGAAAAAGATTCAATCACTTCATGATTAAGCAAGATGAATTAGAAAAAATTCAAGATAAATATAAAAATCTTGAAAACGAATTAAACCAATCAGTAAACGATAAAGATAAATATGTATCTCTTTCAAAAGAATATGCTGATTTAAAACCTTTATATGATCAAGTTAATTTATATTTAGCTCAACAGTCAGAATTAGAAGAATTAAATAGTGTTATCAACGGTAACGATGCTGATTTAATAGAAATAGCCAAATCTGAAATCAATAATGTCAAAGAAAAATTATTAGCGGCTGAAAATGTCTTGAAAGAATTAATGATCCCAAAAGATCCATTAGATAAAAAAAATGTAATTCTAGAAGTCAGAGCTGGTACTGGTGGCGATGAAGCAGCTTTATTTGCTAATGATCTTTTGCGCATGTATCAACGCTATGCTGAAAATCAGGGCTGGAAAATTGAATATATTTCCATTTCAGACTCTGAAAAAGGAGGCATTAAAGAAGCAGTTGCGAAAATCTCAGGTAGCAGTGTTTATTCAAAACTTAAGTTCGAATCTGGTGTCCATCGAGTTCAAAGAGTTCCAGAAACTGAGTCTCAGGGAAGAGTTCATACTTCTGCAGCGAGTGTAGTTGTATTACCTGAAGCTGAGGATCTAGATATTCAAGTCGACGATAAAGATATTAGAGTTGATGTATTTAGATCTAGTGGTGCAGGTGGACAACATGTTAATACAACTGATAGTGCAGTTAGAATAACTCATCTTCCATCTGGTATCGTTGTACAACAGCAGGATGAAAAATCTCAACATAAGAATAAAGCGAAAGCTATGCTGGTTTTAAAAACAAGATTATATGATTTCGAGCGTAAAAAACAGGACGATGATATAGCGGATAAAAGAAAATCACAGATAGGTTCAGGTGATAGATCAGAAAGGATCAGGACCTATAATTTTCCTCAGGGAAGAGTGACTGATCATCGCATAAATTTAACACTCTACAAACTAGAGCAAATATTAAATTCTACAGGATTAGAGGAAGTTATCACAAATCTAATACTTGAAGATCAAGGAAGATGATATGTCCTCATTAAATAAACTTCTATATTCTGAAGATTCTTCAATACCTATTTTAGAAAAAAAAATACTTTTGAAGTATATTCTAAATACTTCGAATGAAGAAATTAATATTAGTCATGATAAGCTACTAGATCACATTGAATTGGATCAATATAAAGAACTAATTCAAAGACGAAAAAAAAGTGAGCCAATTGCATACATAATTAATAAAAAAGAATTTTGGAAAGACATATTCTTTGTAGATAACTCAGTATTAATCCCAAGACCTGACAGTGAAATTATAATTGAAACTGCTATCAAATACTTTCCTGATACAAACCAAAATCTTAAAATGTTAGATCTAGGCACAGGTTCCGGATGCCTGATAATATCGCTGCTAAGGGAATTTAAAAATAGTCAGGGCATTGGCATCGATTTCGATAAAAAGGCTTTAAAAGTAGCGAAGCAAAATAAAAGTAATCTACTAAATGAAAATAGATTAAAATTTTGCCATGCGGATTTTTCTAAATTCAATACAATAAATTATGATCTTATAGTTTGTAATCCACCATATGTTTCAACTTCATCAAAAGATAATATGCTCAGGGATGTTCAAGACTTTGAACCTGAAATCGCTCTTTTTGCGAAAGAAAACGGATTAAGGTGTTTTAAAATGGTTTTAGATAATCTAATTAAATATGAAAATAAAAAACAATTGATCATTTTTGAAATCGGTTACAATCAATTAAAACCAATTCAAAAACTGCTAAAAAATACTGGTTTTCAGCTTATTTCAGTAGAAAAAGACATCTCTGATATACCAAGGTGTATCGTTACAAAAAGAATATAAATAAAAACTTGATTAATTTTGAACTTAACACTAGTTTACGTAATCTCGAATAATAAATTACCTAAAAATTAGGTTTAAATTTTCATAGTGAAAAATAGAAGAAGCCGACCTTTTAAAAGGTCAAACAATAGGAACAATGATAACTTTGCTAATGGTAATAATAATACCAGAGTCAGAGGCAATCTATCTACAGTTCTTGAAAAGTATAAGGTCTTAGCAAAAGATGCAGCAGCATCAGGCGATTATGTAGGTGCGGAAAACTATTTGCAGCACGCTGAACATTACAGCAGGCTTATCAATGATCGCCAAGATCGTTATAATGAGAAAAATGGCTCGATGAAAACTAATGGAAATGAACCCACTAGCGTTGATAAGACTGTTGAAACACTAGATCCTGCAAAGGCTATTGAAGAAGCTAATTCATAGAGTATAATTCAGATACTTCAGCGTTAATTCTTTCTTTCTCAGCTAAAAAAATTTCCAAGTTTTTGTCTTTAAGCTGTTTACCTGAAGGTAATTTCATTTTCATTGGATTAATTCTTTTCCCATTAAAGATTACTTCATAATGTAAATGAGGGCCTGTAGACAGTCCCGTATTTCCAACATAGCCAATTACCTGTCCTTGACGGACTTTAACGTTTTTTTGAATACCTGAAGCATATTTGCTCAGGTGAGAGTAACTAGTTTTATATCCATTGAGATGCTTGATACGAATATATTTTCCAGCTCCCCCATTATTGCCAACAAATTCTATATGGCCTGTGCCTGCAGCCATAATAGGTGTTCCAGTAGGCGCTGCAAAATCAACTCCTTGATGTTTTTTATTGTAACCCAAAATTGGATGTTTTCTCATTCCAAATCCAGAGGATAGTCTTGCCCCATTAATTGGTGTTTTCATAAGTGCTTTAGTTGCGCTCTTACCATCACTATTAAAGTATTCAACAAATTCATCCCCTTCTGATTGGAATCTATAAAGCTCATAGGATTCATCATCAAGAATAATCTCTGAAAAATTAATATTTCCAGATTTAATATAATTGTTTTGTGAGTCTGTATAAATTTCAAAAAATATTTTGATCTTATTTCCTTTTCTAATATCTCTTTGAAAATCGATGTCAAAACTATACAACTGAACAAACTCCATTATAATTTCATCTGGTGTATCTATTTTTTTAAGAGACTCATAAATACTGTTATGGATTTCAACTTCATAAAGTTTTAACTTACTGAATAGTTTTTTTTTGTCTTCACCAGCAACAAACTTATTATTAACTTTTTTTACATAGATTTTTTTTTCAATATCAGGATATATAATTATTTCATTAATTATCTTTTTATCATTAATGGACTTAGTGTAAGTTTCAATTAGTGTTCCTACTTTTAATTTTCTTAAATCTATTTTTTTAGATATAATATTGACAACATCATTAATTTCGTCATCTTGAAGATCTGCTTGCTTTAAGGCTCCAGTAAAAGTCTCTCCTTCTTGCAGGTAGTATTTTTGGACGAGTGTAAAATCAATTTCTAATTTTTCCTCAATATGGATTGGGTCTTCATCCGTTATAATTTTCTTAGAAACTTTTTTTTCTCTAGCTAAATTTTCTCCAAACGAAATAGACAAAAAATATGAAATACCAATTAACGAGATAAAGCTAAGTAACAGAATAATCTGATTTCTATTGATGAAGGTCATTTTGGGATATTGGTATAAACATTTTTAGAGTTTTTTCATAAATATTATTTTTGATTGATGCGAAACTCCTACACAATCAAATAAGTAATTGAATTCGTTATATAATTATAATTCTATAAAAATGTTAGTTTTCTGCCTTTTATGTCCTTTGCTGCTTGACTTTTTGGCTCTATACAGTAAAAAACGCTCACCCTTGTTCGGTGATGCTCTGAGCTTGCGGCATATGACTATTTATAGTCTTAATATAATCGATCTGGCATTTTATTCCTTATCTCAAGGGGTAAGGATTTTTTGCTTGCGCGATTATGCTATTGGAAAAGTAAATTGAAAGAGAAACGTGGGCGGTAATTCCGCAGTACAGAATAACCGTACACGTTTATTGGATTGCATAATTTATTTTATGCAACTCCGCCAATAAGTTTGTGTGCGTCATTTTTAAACTTGAGAGTTTGATCATGGCTCAGAATGAACGCTGGCGGCACGCTTAACACATGCAAGTCGAACGAGATCTTCGGATCTAGTGGCAGACGGGTGAGTAACGCGTGGGAACCTGCCCAGTAGTAGAGAATAACTTGGGGAAACTTAAGCTAATACTTTATACGTCCTTCGGGAGAAAGCTTTATGCGCTATTGGATGGGCCCGCGTTAGATTAGTTTGTTGGTGAGGTAACGGCTCACCAAGGCGACGATCTATAGCTGGTCTGAGAGGATGATCAGCCACACTGGGACTGAGACACGGCCCAGACTCCTACGGGAGGCAGCAGTGGGGAATATTGGACAATGGGGGCAACCCTGATCCAGCGATGCCGCGTGAGTGATGAAGGCCCTAGGGTTGTAAAACTCTTTCGTCAGGGAAGATAATGACGGTACCTGAAGAAGAAGATCCGGCTAACTCCGTGCCAGCAGCCGCGGTAATACGGAGGGGTCTAGCGTTATTCGGAATTACTGGGCGTAAAGCGAGCGTAGGCGGATTTGTAAGTTGGAGGTGAAATCCCAGAGCTTAACTCTGGAACTGCCTTCAAAACTACATTTCTTGAGTTTGGTAGAGGAGAGTGGAATTCCTAGTGTAGAGGTGAAATTCGTAGATATTAGGAGGAACACCAGTGGCGAAGGCGACTCTCTGGGCCAATACTGACGCTGAGGTTCGAAAGCATGGGTAGCGAACAGGATTAGATACCCTGGTAGTCCATGCAGTAAACGATGAGTGCTAGATGTTGGGAATTTAAATTTCCAGTATCGCAGTTAACGCGTTAAGCACTCCGCCTGGGAAGTACGGCCGCAAGGCTAAAACTCAAATGAATTGACGGGGACCCGCACAAGCGGTGGATCATGTGGTTTAATTCGAAGATACGCGAAGAACCTTACCGGCCCTTGACATACCAATCGCGGACTTAAGAGATTAAGTCTTTCACTTCGGGTGGATTGGATACAGGTGCTGCATGGCTGTCGTCAGCTCGTGTCGTGAGATGTTGGGTTAAGTCCCGCAACGAGCGCAACCCTTACCTTCAATTGCCAGCACATTATGGTGGGAACTTTGAAGGAACTGCCGGTGATAAGCCGGAGGAAGGTGGGGATGACGTCAAGTCCTCATGGCCCTTACGGGCCGGGCTACACACGTGATACAATGGTAACTACAAAGGGCAGCGAAGGAGCGATCTGGAGCAAATCTCAAAAAGTTACCTCAGTTCGGATTGCACTCTGCAACTCGAGTGCATGAAGTTGGAATCGCTAGTAATCGTAGATCAGCGCGCTACGGTGAATACGTTCCCGGGTCTTGTACACACCGCCCGTCACACCATGGGAGTTGGTTTTACCTGAAGCTGGTTCGCTAACCGTAAGGAGGCAGCCAACCACGGTAAGATTAGCGACTGGGGTGAAGTCGTAACAAGGTAACCGTAGGGGAACCTGCGGTTGGATCACCTCCTTTCTAAGAGTAATTTTTTGAGTTCATTTGAATTTAAAAAATATTTAACTTAGTAATTATATGTGGCTTACCGTCCTCGTTTCTCTTTCATTGTTTAAAACTATAAAGCCTTACGTTTGGGCTTGTAGCTCAGTCTGGTTAGAGCGCACCCCTGATAAGGGTGAGGTCGGTAGTTCGAGTCTACCCAGGCCCACCATGACGTGGTATCTCTTGGGGCTGTAGCTCAGCTGGGAGAGCACCTGCTTTGCAAGCAGGGGGTCACCGGTTCGATCCCGGTCAGCTCCACCAAGTTTTAAGCTTTTCCATTTACATCGTGAAGTGACATCAATACTAAATTAAAATTTTATTGAGAATTCAAATCTAAGTGTCACAAAAAACAACAAGTTTGTTTTTTGTACATAGAATAATCAAGCGTTTAAGAGCATTTGATGGATGCCTTGGCACACAAAGGCGATGAAGGACGTAGTACGTTGCGATAAGCTTCGGGGAGTGACGAACACACTTTGATCCGAAGATTTCCGAATGGGACAACCCAACTCTTTTGAGTTATTGCTAACTGAATACATAGGTTAGTAAAGCGAACCCAGTGAACTGAAACATCTAAGTAACTGGAGGAAAGGATATCAACCGATACTCCGTAAGTAGTGGCGAGCGAAAGCGGACCAGGCCAGTAGCATTAATTGTACAACCAGAATTACCTGGAAAGGTAAACCATAGAGAGTGATAGTCTCGTATGGGTAATGACAGTTAATGTTCTCGAGTAAGACGGGACACGTGAAATCTTGTCTGAATATGGGGGGACCACCCTCCAAGCCTAAGTACTCTTGTGTGACCGATAGTGAACTAGTACCGTGAGGGAAAGGTGAAAAGAACCCCGACGAGGGGAGTGAAATAGATCCTGAAATTGAATGCTTACAAGCTGTCGAAGCCCGTAAGGGTGACGGCGTACCTTTTGTATAATGGGTCAGCGAGTTAGTTTAAAGTGCAAGCTTAAGCCATAAGGTGTAGGCGTAGCGAAAGCGAGTCTTAATAGGGCGACAGTACTTTGGATTAAACCCGAAACCGAGTGATCTAGCCATGAGCAGGTTGAAGATAAGGTAACACTTATTGGAGGACCGAACCAGTTGACGTTGAAAAGTCTTTGGATGACTTGTGGTTAGGGGTGAAAGGCCAATCAAACTCGGATATAGCTGGTTCTCCGCGAAAACTATTTAGGTAGTGCGTCATATGAATACCATCGGGGGTAGAGCACTGGATGGGCAAGGGGGGAGAGATCCTTACTAAGTCCAACCAAACTCCAAATACCGATGAGTAATGTATGGCAGACAGACTACGGGTGCTAAGGTCCGTAGTCAAAAGGAAAACAGTCCAGACCAACAGCTAAGGTCCC
>ENA-OSEY01000475-OSEY01000475.1-marine-metagenome-genome-assembly--contig:-NODE-475-length-29679-cov-7.221303_pt1 | contig 29679 bp, 24 predicted proteins | sample MGYA00248465_ERZ534230 | MGnify/ENA primary metagenome ERZ534230 (study PRJEB26409, sample SAMN06344110) | marine metagenome | isolation source: Sea water from surface | place: Atlantic Ocean:Southern...
GCCAAACGTTGTCTTTCAGTTCTCATTCTTTCATAAACTGAATTACTTAGATTTGATGGTAGATCAATTCTTTTTACGCGGAAATCTATTATCTCGACACCTAAATCAACAACTGAATCATTAAGTGAACTAAGCATAATACTCATTAATTCATCTCTTTCACCTGAAACAACTTCTCTAACAGTTCTTTTACCAAAGTTATTTTTAAGGACGAACTCAGATCTTTGTCCAAGCAAACTATTTAAACTATTAAAACTTCCGTTATTGGCTTTATAAAAAGTGAGTACATCAACAATTCTATATTTGATAAAAGAGTCAACTAATAAGTATTTACTTTCGACAGTTAAGATTCTATCTGGTTCCTCATCAAGTGTTTGGATCCTTGAATCATATTTTTTAACTGTTTGAATGATTGGAAGCTTAAAATGAAAACCAACTGGTATATCAGGTCTTACCGCTTCACCAAATTGAAATACGATTGCTTTTTCTTTTTCATTTACGATAAATATACTATTAATTAGTAAACCAAATAATAAAGCACCAAATAAAATTGAGTATGTATTTTTATTCATCATCATCACCTTTCTTTTTATTTTCTTCCATGATTTTATCTAAAGGCAAATAAAGCAGGTTGTTTCCACCTTCGACATCTACCATAACTTTTGTAGAGTTAGACAATACTGATTGAAGAGCATCAAGATAAAGCCTGTCTCTAGTTACATCTGGTGCTTTGAGATACTCAGCAAGAAGTTGGTTAAATCTTTCAACTTCACCCTCAGCCTCCGCAACAACAGCTTCTTTGTAAGCTTCTGCTTCTTTTATTCTGGCCTGAGCTTGTCCTCGAGCTTCAGGAACAATTGATAGTGCGTATCTTTCCGCCTCATTTTGTAATCTTTCTTTGTCCTCTCTTGCAGCTACAACATCATCGAATGCATTTTTAACTGCAGCTGGTGGATCTGTTTTTTCAATGTTGACCTGTTGGACAATAAGCCCGGTTTGATATATATCCAAATATGATTGAAGTCTTGATTGCACTTCCTGTGCAATGTTTTCTCTTCCAACTGTTAAAGTTTGATCAAGGGTATTATCACCAACTACGTGCCTTAATGCACTTTCAATTGCGTTACGAAGACTTCCTTCTGGGTCTTTAACATTAAGAACAAAATCTTTTAAATTAGCAATCCTATATTGTGCTGAAACTGTTACGTCAACTATATTTTCATCTTTAGTCAACATACTATTTGTTTGAGTGTATCTTCTAGTTAAAGAAACATTTTCAATATATCTCTCATCGATGCCAGCAAGTCTAAAGTTAAGGCCTTCTTCTTGCTCTTCGTAAAATTTACCCAATCTTAGAATCACTGCTCTTTCAGAGGCATCTAACTGATAGATGCACTGTGATGCATAAACAATCGAAAATGCAAAAAGTGCGTACATTAACATTCTTGAAGATGGGAAATTAAAACCACTTCCTCCATCTCCAGAACCAGAGCCATTAGTTGATGATTTTTTTCCACCAAGAATAGATGAAAATTTCTTCATCAATTCATCAAAATCTGGAGCATCATTTTTATTGCCCCACGGATCATTTTCTTTGTTATCCCAATTCACTTTATTACCTCAGTATATCTTCACTATTATAAACGTATGTTGGGTCTTATTATTATATTTAAAGTGAAGATAATGAATTTTTAACCTTATTTGTGAACGTTTTGATATCTTCAATATCTACATTTGTGTAGTTGTCCCAACTTTTCATCCAAGTAACTTGTCTTTTTGCAAGCTGTCTTGTCGCATATAGAGCTTTATCAAAGAAAATATCTTTAGGATATTTGCCGTTTATATATTCAATAGATTGTTTGTAGTTAACAGCTTTTCTTATAGGATGATCCTCTGCAATATTGAAATCTTTTAAAATATTTTCTGTTTCTTCTATTAGACCGTTATCAATCATTTCATGGAGCCTAGCTTTTATTCTTTCATGTAATATCTCTCTGTCTGTTTTTATGCCAAATTGTATAACCTCATATTTTTCTTTTATGCCATTAGTTGGATTATTACTAAAAATCTCGCTTAATTTTTTTCCTGAGTTTTTGTATATCTCAAGAGCTCTAATTATTCTTATTTCATCATTATGATCAATATCAACCGCATAATTAGGATCAATTCCCTCAAGCATCTTGTATAAATAAGAAGTTGATTTATTTTGTTTTAATTCATTAAGCTCTTTCCTATATTCTAGGTCTCTCCCAGGTAAGTCATGAATGCCATAAAATAAAGATCTAAAATACATCATAGATCCGCCTACAAAAAAAGGTATCTTATTTTTATCATGAAGCTCTTTAATTAATGCTTTAGAAAGATTTAAAAAATCTGCGACAGAAAAGATATTATTTAGACTCTCAACATCAACCAGATGATGGGGATATTGTTTTAATATTTCTTTTGACGGCTTTGCCGAACCAATATCACATTTTTTATAAACCATAACAGAGTCAACGCTGATTATTTCAATTGGAAGATAGTCGTATGTTTTTATTGCAAGATTTGTTTTTCCCGCTGCAGTAGGCCCAAACAAAAAAATTATTGGTTTTTTTTCTTTAATGTGAATTAAAGGGCATCTTCATTTGTTTCACCAGTCCTGATCCTAATGACTTCGTCAATAGGCGAAACAAATATTTTCCCGTCTCCAATCTTGCCAGAACCAGCAGATTTAATAATTGCATTTTTAACTTGATCTACAAGATCATCTTTAACAGCAATCTCAATTTTAATTTTTGGAAGAAAGTCAATTGTATATTCAGCACCACGATAGAGCTCGGTGTGTCCCTTTTGTCTCCCAAAACCTTTTACCTCAGTCATTGTCATTCCTGATACACCAATCTCATCAAGTGATGACCTAACTTCTTCAACTTTGAAAGGTTTTATTATCGCAGTTATTAGCTTCATATTAATTTAAATATTCTTTTAAATAATTATATTGTTTTTCCATAGATCCCCTATTATTTTCTACGACTTTATAGGCATTATCTACCATATTTTGTCTTAATTCTTCATCAAAGATAAGTTTTTTACATGAATCATACAATTCATCAGAATTCTCAATCTGTACACAAGCCTCTTCCTCTAGAAATAAAGAAATAACATCTTCAAAATTTTTCATATATGGGCCAACAATAAACGGACATCCGTTTGCAGAAGCTTCTATTACATTATGTCCACCATAATCCTTCAGCATACTTCCACCAACAAATGCTAGCGATGCTGATTTATATAATGTATCTAGAAAACCTATACCTTTAAGAATAAAGATTTTATTCGAATCAAAAGAACTTGGAATATTTTCAAGAATCACATAATCTGAACCTTCATTTTTAAAAATTGTACCTATTGAGTCAGCACGTTCAGGATGTCTGGGAACTAGAACAAACTTTAGAGAATTATCAATAGATGCAAGTTTTTTAAATAACTTTGAAATTATTTCCTCTTCACCAGAATGAGTACTCGTAGCGATTATTAAATTAGGATCTCTGACTGAACTATCTTTCTTTTCAATTTTGTTATCTTTATCAAATTTAACTGATCCTACTATTTTAATTTTGTCTTTATCAATTCCAAGACTCACAAATCTATCATAGTGCTTATTAGTTTGAGCTAGAACTAATGTGAATAACTCGACCACTTCTTTTAAAAAGAACTTTATATTGGAATATTTAGAATTTGATTCCTGAGAAAGTCTCGCATTTGTTAAAAAAATTGGAATTTTCTTTGCCGAAGATGCTTTAATCATTGAGGGCCATATCTCAGTTTCAAATATTATTAATGCCTTAGGATTGAACTTCTTTAAGAAATTATTAACAAAAAAATAAATATCCCATGGAGCATAAACTATCTGCAAACTATTACCGAATATTTTCTTAGCCTGTCTATATCCTGTCGGAGTGGAGACGCTCAGTACAACCTTGTTATCATTAAGAATCTTCTTGATTAAAGTTTCTGAACTTATAACCTCTCCAAGACTAACAGCATGAAACCAAACTGGATTAGATTCAGTCTCATTTTCATATATACCAAATCTATTTGAAATATTTTTTATGTAATCCTTATCTTTCAGACTTCTTATGATTAGCCTAGAAATTATTAAGGGTAAAAGTAAAATCAAAATAAAATTGTATAAAAAAAATTTCATTGCTAATAATCTAAACTAAAAATGTAATAATACAATTATATATTTAATGAATAATTTAATTCTCAAGATTTCAGTTTATTTGTGGAAGACTACATTAATATTTCCTTGGAGGATTCAAATAATATTTGGCAAACTCCTTGGAAATATACTTTTAATAATTCCCTTCAAGAGAAATAAATTTAGTAAGGCAAATATTGAGCTTTGTTTTCCTGAACTAAGTAAATCTAAAAAAAATCAAATTCTCAAAAGAAATATTATTTTATCTGGCAGTGTATTATTTAACACAGGGATTTCTTGGTTTTGGAGTGATGAAAGAATCAATAAAAATATTGAATATGAGATCGGTGGTTTAAAAGAAATAATTGAAGATCAAAAAAATAATAAAAGCATTCTTTTATTTTTTAAGCATTCTCTTCATCTAGAGCTCGATGCAAGAATACTTGGTATGAACTGTGACATTTATGGGATAGAACGAGAACATAACTCAAAAGATTTTAATAAACTCCAAATGAACGGTAGATTAAAAAGTATGAAAGGTTTAACGGATAGAAACAATACATTTACTTTCATTAAATGGTTAAAAACTGGAAAAACTGTTTTATATGCGCCTGACCAAGATTATGGAAGTAAAAGATCTAAAGAGGTTGATTTTTTTGGTCATTCTGCTGCAACTGTCATCGCTCCATATAAATTGATTCAATCAACCAGATGTAAAACGTACTTCCTCGATAGTTATTTCACTGAAAACAAATTAAATCTTGTTATTGAAAAAGTATCCTTTAATAAGAACAGTGAACAAGATTTTTTGCAGGAAATGAATAATTACATTGAAAAAAAAATCAGAGAATATCCTCACGAATATTTATGGCAACATAGAAGATTTAAATCAACTCTTGGAAAAGACAAGCTTTATAAATGAATTTAGAAGCATTAGAAGAAGTAAAAGGTTTTATGCCCTACCACGAAGGTGAAGCATTGTCTAAATGGGCTGAGGAATTTTCAAACAAAGGTCCAATTATGGAGATCGGAACTTATTGTGGTAAATCTTCACTCTTTCTCTCTTATGGAGCAAATAAAAATAATCAACTTGTTTTTACCGTTGATCATCATAATGGGTCTGAAGAGCATCAAATTGATGAAGAATATTTTGATAATGAAATATATGATACTGAAACAAACTCAGTAAATTCATTTCCACTTTTTGTTAAGAATATAAACCGATTTAGAGCATCAAATGTAGTACCAATAGTTAGAAGCTCTGTGGATGCTGCTAAGACCTGGAATACATATCTTGGAATGGTTTTCATCGATGGTGGTCATGCTTTGGAAACTGCTATGCAAGACTTTAATTCTTGGAACGAAAAAATTATTTCTGGTGGAGCATTAGTCATACATGATATTTTTGAAAAGCCAGAAGATGGAGGACAAGCTCCATTCATAGTTTATCAGCATGCTCTTAAAAATGGCTTTAGTGATTTTGAAAGAGTAGATACAATAATTTGCCTAAAGAAATCATAGTTGATTCCTTGTAAAAATATCTGAACCATCTGAAAAATCATAAATGCTATCAGCAGCAATAATTAAAGCTGCTGATGTCCAGGTTGGTTTCTCATTGGGCCAAAAAAAATTTTCTTCAAATTGCCATCCCATGAATGGTATATTCTTTTTATCTGAAATATTTAATACTTCAATTAATATTTTTTTTGCTTTAGAAACATTGCCTGACATTGTTAAAGCAATAATAAATTCACATGTCTCAGCTACAGTTATCCAAGGTTCCTCTCTCACACACTTTACACCTAATCCTTCTATATAGAACTCTTTAAAAATCTTTTCTATATAAACTTCTTTTTCTGATTCTGTAAGGCATCCAGATAAGATTGGATAATAAGAATCCATTGAGAATCTTGATCTATCAATAGTAATATCAAATAATCCTTTTGGATTTCTTATGGCAGAACTTAATCGATTATATGCCGTTAACCAATTTTTATTTACTTCAAAATTTAAAATTTTTGATAGGGCAATTCCACACTCAATGCTCTTTAAAATTGAGGATGAGCCTGAAAGCAAGAAATCATTTTCTATCTTACCTTTTTTATCTATAGACCATGGAATTGTTCCATTTGCATTTTGTATTTTTAAAGAAAAGTTAATAGAAGACTGAATTGTTGGCCATAGCTCTTTTATCTTTTCTTTATCTTTAAAAATTTTATAGTAGTGAAGAGCTGCTACTGCTATGTAAGGAGCAAAATGAGTAGGTTTATGATACTCAATTGGTGTAATGTCATCATATTTAGCATACCAGCTACCATCTTCATTTTGATTTTCTTTTAGCCAATTAAAGGCTTTTTCTGAAGAATTTTTATCCTCTAAAAAATTTAAACCCATAATTGACTCAATATGATCCCATGGGTCATGGCTTAAATCTTCATTAGATGGTATTGCTCCAGATACAAGTTGATTTTGTCTTATAAAATTTGCAATGTCTAAAAACAAATCTTTATCTATAGAAATGTCATTTGAAAACTTTTGAGCAGGTAAATGCATTCTACTTTTCAAAATACATTGAAAAACTTTTTCCCATTATTGGATTCAATATCTTATCAATGTAATCAAGCAGAAGAGGTTTTTTAAGAATATGTCGTTCAAGAATTTTTTTATAGATTTTTACTAAAAGGTTTTTATCTTGAGTATTCCAAAAAAAGCATCTGAGCCACCAATATGGAGAATGAATTGAATGAAATTTCTCAGACGAAAGAAATATAAAGCCTCTTTCTTTAATTTCATTAACTAAATCGTTTTGATTAAATATTCGTAAATGTCCACCTGGTTGATTTTGATATTCTTTAGACAGTGACCAACAAATTCTTTCTGGCCAAGACGCAGGAACGCTTGCGTAAAATTTGCCGCCTTTTTTGAGTACTCTTTTAATTTCATCTACTGCGTCCATGTAATTGTGGAGATGCTCAAGAACCTCAGAGCATACAACTAAATCAAAAGTTTCATCTGGAAAAGGAAGTGAATAAGCTGAAGCTTCCATAAATTCAGCTCCAGCATTAGATATTGACTGGAAATACTCATAGCCTTCTTCAGCTTTTTTAAGGGAATCATCATGAGGATCAATACCTATACATTTCATGTTCGGATAGTGTTGCATTACTCCAAATATATGTCTGCCCTCTCCGCAACCAACATCTAGCATCAAACCTTCACTAGCGATTTCGTATTTTGTAAAGTTAAAAGTTAACATTTTTATAATTTTGAATGGTTCTAAGAATTACCTCTTCATATTGTCTTGTGATTTTGGGCCAATTGAACTTATCAATTATATGCTGTCTTCCATTTTCAGCAATCACTTTATAATTCTCATAATCTGATAGTATTTCTATTACAGCATCAGAAATTTGCTTTGAATCTTTAGGTTTGATTAACTTAGCGAAATCTCCAACTAGTTCAGGTATAGATGATACGTCTGTAGCTATTAGGGGAACTTCACAACTCATCGCTTCAATTACTGGATATCCAAAGCCCTCATACAAAGAGGAGACAATTGCGATTGAGCTAGATGAATATAATTCACATATTTTTGTTTTTGAAATATTTTTTTTGAAAAAAATATTTTCTTTAATGCCTAATTCTTCAATCAACCTTTCAGTATGTCCACCTTTTTTAACATTACCAATTACAATTAAGTGAATATCTGGATATTTTTCTTTTAATATCTTTATAGCCTTCAAAGAGTAATCAAGTCCTTTCAATGGAACATCGGCACTTGCTGTAGTAATCAATCTATTTTTGTTTCTTTTTGACGCTGGTATTGGAGAAAATTCATTAGTATCAAGTCCATTATTTATGACTGATATTGTATTTTTATTACATTTAAATTCTTTTATGATTCCATTTTTTGAACTTTTCGAGACTGTAATTATTGTCTCTAATTTAGGTGCTACTTTTATTTGCATTTTAAGGAATCCATACCACAAATGTCTCGAAATCTTGTATCTAATTTTATTGGAGGCAGCTAACTCAAATTTATAATCAAATGTTATTGGATGATGAATAATTTCTATAAGAGGAAATCTTTTTTGAATGTTTAATAATCCATAACTTAGGGACTGATTGTCTATAATGACATCATAATCCACATTATGTCTGAGATATTTATCAACCCTATTTCCAAATGTTTTTGGTTCGGGAAATCCTCCAATGAGCGCAGTAAAAAATTCATAAAAATCATCTTTATTTTTATTCTTCTTTTTAAAAAACTTTCTTAATCTATCTTTGAATACAAAGGATTCAAATAAATCTAGTCCAGGAAGTTTGATTAATTTTACATTGTCATGAAGATTAGGATATGGAGGTCCAGAGATAACATCCACATCATGGCCTAAAAGACTTAATGCAAAAGATATGTCTCTTACATAGACTCCTTGGCCGCCTCCATATTTGGCACTCCTATAACTTAGTATTGCTATTCGTAATTTTTGCAAAAGTAATTATTTTGTATATGTAAGCCAGCTTTGATAGTTTAAGTCTTTACCAGAAATAACTTCGTCAAATTTATTTTGAAGAACTTTGGTGATTTCACCAGCTCCATCATGACCAATTTTTACATCATCTACTTTGCTAATTGGTGTAATTTCAACAGCTGTTCCAGTAAAAAAAGCTTCATCGGCAGAAATTAAATCATCAAAAGTTAAATTTTTCTCGATAACATCATAATTCAGGTCTTTTGCTATCTGAATTACAGACTGTCTTGTAATTCCATTTAGACAATGATCTTTCGTTGGAGTCATTAGCTTAAGGTCTTTTACTATAAAAATATTTTCTCCACTTCCTTCGGAGATAAATCCATTAGCATCCATCATCAATGCTTCGTCAGCGCCCTTATCTATTGCTTCATGAAGAGCCATTGTGTTTTGAAAATAGGTGCCAATAATTTTGTTACCTGAATGTAATGGATTCTCATATTGAATATAAGAAGATTTTGCAATTGAAATACCTTTCTTCTTTGCTTCAGGATCCATGTATGATGGCCACTCCCATGCAGCTATTGCTACATTTACACTTAGCTCTTTTGCTCTTAAGCCAAGACCTTCGTTCCCAAGATAAATAATTGGTCTAATATAGCCAGCATTTAATTGATTTTTGTTAAGAGTTTCACATTGAGCATGAATAATTTCGTCAAGTTCAAAGGGTACTTCTATATTTATTTTTTTTGCGGCATCAAAGAGTCTGTTAGTATGTTCTTTTAGCCTAAAAATAGCTGGTCCATTTTGAGTATCATAAGCTCTTACACCCTCAAAAACTCCAGTTCCATAGTGTAAAGTGTGTGACAAAATATGGACGTTGGTATCATCCCATTTTTGAAATGATCCATTTTTCCATATTAATTTGTTTTCAGTATTTATAAACACTTTTCAAGTTATAATTTAGAGTGATTATTATTGTATTGCAAAATCAGTCATATAAAAAAAGAAAAATATGGAAATTACAAAATCAATATTTAGAGAATATGACATAAGAGGTGAATATCCCAATCAAATTAATGAAGAAGTCGTAAGAAAGATTGGTAATGCAATTGCTGGGAAGTGTATTAATTTAAATATTAAAGAAATTTGCGTCGGCAGAGACGGCCGAAATTCTGGTAAGTCTCTGCTTGAGGCAATGATTGGTGGTCTTTCTGAAAGTGGTATTGAAGTCATCAATATTGATTTAGCTACATCACCGCTTCTCTACTATGCAGCAAAAAAAAATAAATATAAAAGTGGAATTATGATTACTGGAAGTCATAATCCAAAAAATCATAATGGAATTAAGCTTGTTATTGATGATAAACCTGTCTCAGGAAATGAAATTCTAGATTTACTTAATAAAGATCAAAAGTTTTCAGAATCAGTCGGTTCAATAAAATCACTAAATGTAAAAGATAGTTATATCGAAGAAGTTTCTCAAAGCTTAAAAATTAATAAAAAATTAAAAATAGTTATAGATTGCGGCAATGGAGCTGCTGGATTTATTGCACCAGATTTATATAAAAATTTAGGCTGTGAAGTAATAGAACTATATTCTGAGGTGGATGGTAATTTTCCTAATCATCATCCAGATCCAGGAAAAGTAGAAAATCTAAAAGATCTAATTCAAGCAGTTAAGACTCATGGTGCAGATCTTGGACTAGCCTTTGATGGAGATGGGGACAGAGTTGGCATGGTTACTAACAATGGTGAAATAGTCTTTCCAGACAAAATATTAATGATGCTAAGCAAAGATGTGCTCCATTCACAAAAAGGATCAATTATATTTGATGTGAAATGCTCAAATGCACTTAGTCAAATTATCAAAGAAAATGGTGGTTCTCCAATAATGTCTCCTACAGGTCACTTCCATATTAAAAATGGTATTAAAAAACATAATCCTTTGTTAGCTGGAGAAATGAGTGGACATATTTTCTTTAATGATAAATGGTATGGATTTGATGATGGTCATTACTCAGGTGCTAGAATTATTGAAATGCTTTCAAAAAATGAAAAAAGTATCGCACAAATTTGCAATGAATTACCCATGCTTTTCTCAACTCCAGAACTCAACATAAATGTTACAGATGATAATAAATTCAAAATAATTAAAGAGTTCGCTGATAACTGTAGATTAGAAGGTGAAAAAAATACAATCGATGGGCTCCGATTAGACTTTGAGGATGGATGGGGTTTGATAAGAGCATCGAATACTACTCCAAAGCTTGTATTGAGATTTGAAGGTAGATCTGAGGAAATTCTGAATAGAATTCAAAATGACTTTTTAAATGAACTGACTCGCATTTGTCCCGATATTGATATAAATTTATCCTAAGGATGAAAAAAGACAGAAAAAATATAATTTTGGAATCTTTAGCTTCAATGCTTGAAGAAAGAAACATGTCAAAAGTTACTACTGCTCTTCTAGCCGAGAAATCTGGAATCACAGAAGCAGCACTTTACAGGCATTTTCCTAGCAAACGAGCGATATATGCAGAGTTGTTTTCGTTTTGTGATAATGCAATTTTTTCAAAATGTAATGAATTAAAAAAAGAAAAATTATCCTCAAAAGATAAAATTAAAAATTCTTTTCTATTTTTTATGATTTTTGTTGAGAAGAATAAAGGTTTTGCTAGGCTCTTATCTCGTGAGGCTTTATCGTCTGATGAGCAAAATGTTTCAGATAACGTCAATCAATTTTATGAGAGGCTTGAGCTATTTTTCAGACAAGTTTTAAAAGAAGATTCTGATAATTTAGTAACTCAACCTGGTGTCTCAGCACAGTTAATTGTTACAGCGCTAGAAGGAAATGTATCAAGATACATAAGATCAAAATTTAAAGATGCTCCATCTTCATACATTGAAAATATTTGGCAATTGTTAGCTATAACTATTTTTAAAAATTAATATTCTCATTTAAAAATAATTCAAAATAAACATTATCATCATCTTCAGTATCAACTTTGCCTGTTGTTTTATTAACTTTTGCAAAAGATATGTCTTCGGGAATTACTTTTTTGCTAACATCCAGTGACGGCAGTTCGTTTTCCATATAATTAAGCCAAATAGGCAGTGCAATTGTAGAACCATATTCGTCCTTGCCTAACGAGGTAAAATCATCAGTTCCCACCCACACAGTTGTTACAAGATCTTCATGAAATCCAGAAAACCAAGTACTAACAGAATCATTTGTTGTGCCAGTTTTTCCTCCTATATCATTTCTTTGTAAAAAAGCAGACTTTCTTCCTGCAACACCATTCCTCATAAATCCCTCTAAAGTATCTTTTATTAAGTATGAAATTCTTTGATCAATGACTTTTTCCTTTTTATTCAATGGTTCGAGAATGTAGTATGGATATTTAACATTCATCTCAAGGGTGTCTAGCCAGGGAAAAGCACTAATATTCTGATTGTTTGTCTTTACCAAATAGTCATCATGAGAGAAGATAATATTTCCCTCTCTGTCCACTATTTTGTCGATGTAGTGAATGTCAGGTATAAAGCCATTAGAAGCAATAACGCTAAAAGCTCTAACCATTTCTGCAGGAGAAAAATTTCCAGAACCTAGGGCAAGAGATAAATCATTTGGTAATCTTGATTTTGTATATCCAAAATTTTCTAAATAATCTTTAGATTTTTCAATGCCAAGCTCCCTAAGCAATTTAATAGAAACAATGTTTATAGACTTCGTCAGGGCTTCTCTTAGTGAAATTGGTCCATAGAATTTACCCGTATAATTTTGAGGTCTCCAAATACTTTCAAGGTTTTCATCTTCAAATGAGATAGGTGCGTCATTAATTAGAGTAGACAAATTATAACCATTAGCTAAACCGGAAGCGTAAATGAATGGCTTAAAACTAGATCCAGATTGTGGATAGGAAAGTCTTACCCTGTCAAAATTACTTGAATTAAAATTTTTACCTCCATGATATGCAACGACCTCACCAGTGTTTGGATTAACAGAAATAAAAGAAGATTCCGCTTCAGGGATTTGATCTAATGTGTAAAAGTCAATATTATTTTTAAGATATACAAGATCTCCAAAATTTAATATGTCTTTAAAGTCTTCCGGCCTTGGTCCTAATTCATCAATTGAAATTTGAGACCTAGCCCATGAATATTCATTTGACCAATTAACTTCAATCATTTCAAAATTCTGGTCAATCGAAAAAAATCTATTCTGTTCAACTTTAATAACTAGTGCTTTTATATGATTTTTGAAATAAGGAAATGTATTAAAAGTCGAGCTTATTTGATTTGAAATATCATTGGTATCTAAATCAATTTCGTCAAAATATTTTTCTTTATTTAGAAAATTTAAATCAAGATTTTCTAAAGATTTTTTTTGAGTCTCGTTAAAGAGATATGCAAAATTAGATGGGTTTCTCCATCCATGTCTTTTATCATAATCAAAAAGCTGTTCCATCATGCTTGATTTTGCAGCCAATTGTGAATTGGAGTTGATTGTTGTAAAAACTGACCACCCCTCCTTATATGCTCTTAGTCCATATCTTTTTATTATGTCTTGCCTAGCAAGTTCAGAGATATAATTTGCTTCAACATCATATAAATTTATATTATTAGCAATTTTTAAGTCTTGAGATACGGCTTCTTTGTATTGTATTTCATCGATATATCCCAATAAAAGCATCCTTGATAAGATCCAATTCCTTCTCAGTTTTGTCCTTCTTGGATCCTTAACAGGATTTACTCTTGATGGAAGTTGAGCAAGAGCAGCAATAGTTGCTGATTCTGAAATGCTTAATTCTTTTATATTTTTATCAAAATATGTATTTGCTGCAGCCTCAATGCCATATGATCTATTTCCTAAAAATATTCGATTTACGTAGAGTTCAAAAATTTCCTCTTTTTCTAAATTACCTTCTAGTTCAAGTGCGAGGAATATTTCTTTTATCTTTCTGATAACGGTTTGTTCTCTTGTTAATAAATAGCCTCTAACAACTTGCATCGTAATTGTTCCACCGCCACCCTCACATCCAGATGGTCTTAAGCATCTTATAAAAGATCTGATTAAACCAGCATAACTAATGCCTTGATGATTAAAAAAATTATCATCTTCAGCAGCAAGGAAAGCATTTTTAATGTTTTCAGGAATTTCAGTAAAAGTAATTGATCTTCTTTTAATTTCTCCAAATTCACCAATCAAAATGCCGTCTTTCGTATATACTTTTAAAGGCATTTGAAGTTCGGCCTCATCAACGAGTTTAATTTTTGGTAAAGAAGGTTTTAAATAAGCATTAGTTGCCAGAATTAAAATGATTGCAAATAAACATATAAAAATTCCAAAGTAAAAAGAATATTTGACGATTTTTTGCATACTTTATTTTAATTCTTAAACCACTGATAATAAATCATTTAACATTTAAAAAAGTCTTTTTCCTTGCTTAAGTGTTAAAATCTTCAAAAATTTTAACTATGAACATTTTTATTGTTGGTCCAATGGGTTCCGGAAAGTCCACCGTCGGTAAAATTATATCTGATGAGTTATTTATGAACTTTTTTGATACTGATGAAGAAATAGAAACAAGAACAGGTGCATCTATTGATTGGATCTTTGATCTTGAAGGAGAAGAAGGTTTCAGGAAAAGAGAAAGTGCTATATTGGCAGAGATGGTTGAAAAAAACTCTATTGTTTTGTCTACAGGGGGTGGCATCATACTATCAGAAGAAAACAGAGAACTTTTATCATCAAGAGGAACAGTTTTTTATCTTGCTACGCCTATATATGTTCAAATAGAAAGAACTGCTAAGGATAAAGATAGACCTTTATTAAAGGACGGGGATCCCGAAGAAATTCTAACTAAACTTCATAATAATAGACAAAACCTATATGAATCAGTTGCAGATCATGTTGTTGATACCGAGAATAAATCAAGTCAAGAAGTCGCATCAGAAATTGTTAAGTTAATTAAGAGCTAGATTATGATTGAATTATCAGCAGGAAAGGCAAATACAAAATATAGAATATATATTTCAAAGACTGCTCTAACTAAAAAAGTATTAAATCAAAATATTGATAAAGATAAAAAAATTTTAATTATTACCGATTCTGGTATTCCTAAAAAATATATTAAAGAACTTAAAAAACAACTAATAAATAAGTCGGTATATGTTCATTCAATTGATAGTGGAGAAAAATCAAAATCCTTTCGAACATATCAACAAATTATTAATAAGTTAATTGATTTAGAATTTTCTAGGTCTGATTTAATAATTGCTTTTGGTGGAGGTGTGGTAGGTGATATATCCGGCTTTTGTGCCTCTTCTTTTTTAAGAGGAATTGATTACATACAGATTCCAACAACACTTCTTGCCCAAGTTGACTCTTCTGTAGGAGGCAAAACAGCTATCAATGTACCTCAAGGAAAAAATTTGGTCGGAGCATTTTACAATCCACGTGTTGTATTGATCTCTACTGTTTATCTTAAAACTCTGAGCGAAAAAGAATATAAATCAGGATTGGGCGAAGTTGTAAAATATTCATTAATTGGAAATAAAAGGCTCAAAAAGTTATTAGAAGAGAATACTGAAAAGGTTATTAATCGTGATGACAAAATTTTAATAAAAATTATTGAGGAATCAATTAAAACAAAATCTAAGATTGTTACTAAAGATGAGAAAGAGAGTGGTATTAGAGCAATTCTAAATTTTGGACATACTTTTGGACATGCTATTGAAGCATTTAATAAATATAAAAATCTTTCGCATGGTGCTGCAATAACTCTTGGAATGATTATCGCCTCTAAGATTTCATACTATGAGGGTCATATAAAAAATCATCAATTGGATAATATTATAAATATGATTGACTCTCTTAATCTGGATACTGATTATTCAAAATATAATTACTCCGATCTAATTAAGTATGTAAAATCAGACAAAAAAATTTCTAAAGGCAAGTTGAATCTAGTTTTAATTAACAAGCAACTTAAAGCTTTTAAGACCTCAAAATTTGATAAAAAAAGTGTACTGCGGGCATTTAGTTAAGCTGCATTTGCTGTAGTAGCTTTCAGCAAATCTTGAATATTTGAGGCAGCTGGAACAATAAGCCAAAAATGCGGTTCATACTTATCAAAATCATCTAATATATTCCTAGCTTTTTTGCTTTGAGTATTTTCATAATGTTTCTTGATTATTTCTTTTAAATGTTTTCTATGAGGTTGCATCTCTTCAGTTGTAATTCTCTCTAATCCAACTAGAGATCTATTGCACTTATCAAAAAAAGTTCTATCTTCATCAAGAACATATGCAAAGCCACCTGTCATACCAGCAGCAAAATTTAAACCTACAGACCCTAAAACTGTGACATGACCCCCAGTCATATATTCACAACAATGATCTCCTGCACCTTCAATAACAGCTTTTGCACCTGAATTTCTAACACCAAACCTTTCTCCAGCAGCACCAGAGACAAAGATTTCACCACCTGTTGCTCCATACAAGCATGTATTTCCTACCAAAATAGTTTTTTCATTATTTGAAACAAAGTCAGCATTATTTTTTACAACAATTTTGCCACCATTCATACCTTTACCGACATAGTCATTTGCATCTCCGTCTAAAATTAAATTTAAACCATTTGCATTCCAACAACCAAAACTTTGTCCAGCTGAACCTTTAAATTTAAGCTCGATTGATTTTTTTAATCCATCTTCTCCATGCTTCTCAGCGATATATCCTGAAATGTTTGCTCCAACAGAACGATCAGTATTTTGTATTTGATATTTAAATGTCCCTCCTATGTCCTTTTCAATATTTTTACTTGTTTGAGCAAATATCTTTTTAGATAGTTCAGCTTTATCCCATGGATCATTTCTAGAAACTTTACAAAAATGTGCTTCATCAATGTCTTTATCTGAAAACAAAATCTGAGAAAGGTTTATATTTTTTAAATAACTCTCAATGTCTTTAAGTTGATACAAATATTTTGTCTGGCCAATGATTTCTTCAAGATTTTTTACACCAAGCAAGCTTAAATATTTTCGAACATCATCAGCAATAAAATTAAAGTAATTCATTACTTTTTCTTTCTCACCAATAAAATGCTGATTAATTAAATCTTTTCTTTGAGTTGCTACTCCAGTTGCACAATTATTTAAATGACAAATCCTAAGATATTTGCATCCCATAGCTATCATGGGTCCTGTTCCAAATCCAAAAGATTCAGCCCCTAACATAGCTGCTTTGATAACATCAAGACCAGTTTTCATTCCACCATCAGCTTGCAATCTAATCTTATGTCTTAAACCGCTATCTCTAAGACTTTGGTGTGCTTCTGCAAGGCCTAATTCCCATGGAGAACCAGCATATCTTATGGAAGTTAGTGGACTTGCACCTGTACCACCATCATGACCCGATATTGTTATTAAGTCCGCATAAGCTTTTGCAACACCTGACGCAATTGTTCCTACTCCTGGTTCGGATACTAGCTTCACAGAAACTAATGCTTTTGAATTTACTTGCTTTAAATCGAAGATTAGTTGCGCTAAATCCTCAATTGAGTAAATATCATGGTGAGGTGGTGGAGATATTAAGGTTACGCCTGGAGTTGAATATCTCAACTCAGCAATTAATTTATCGACTTTACCTCCAGGCAACTGTCCACCCTCTCCAGGTTTCGCTCCTTGAGCAATTTTAATTTGAAGCACTTCCGCGTTGACTAAATAATGTGGCGTAACTCCAAATCTTCCTGATGCAATCTGCTTAATTTTTGACATTTTAGAAGTGCCATATCTTTCTTTAGCTTCTCCACCTTCGCCAGAATTAGATCTTGAGCCCAAACTATTCATAGCTTCTGCTAAAGTTTCATGTGCTTTTGGTGAAAGAGCACCTAAACTCATTCCAGCAGAATCAAATCTTTTCAAGATTTTTTTGCTTGATTCAACTTTTGTTAATTGTGTGGTTTTTTTTGGGAATTTTATTCCAAGAATATCTCTAAGCATTGCTGGAGGTCTTTTATCAACTAGATCTGCATATTCTTGATAGATACTTTGAGAACCAGTTGAAACAGCTTCTTGAAGTTTTTTTACTATTTCAGGATTATAAGTATGATACTCTCCTCCGTGCACATACTTAAGCAGACCACCAACACTTATCTCAGATAAATTAGATCTAGAATATGCATCTAACATTCTTAATTCATTATCAATGTCTTTAAAAGATTTGCCACCAATTCTGCTTGTTGTGTTTGTAAAACAAAGATCTACAACTTCATCACTCAATCCAACAATTTCAAAAAGCTGAGAGCCTCTATAACTGGATATTGAAGAGATTCCCATCTTTGAAATTATTTTTAAAATACCTTTGTTAATACCTTTTCTATATCTTGCGCAATTCTCATGCGGAGAACCCTTCAACTCATTTCTATCTGACAAATCTAATATCGTTTGATATGCAAGTGTTGGGTATACAGCAGTTGCACCAAATCCTATCAAACATGCTAATTGATGTGTATCTCTTGCAGATGAAGTTGTTACAACTAAATTAGCATCTGATCTTAAGCCCAAAGCAACGAGTTTTTGATGAACACATCCAACAGCCAATAAAGCATTAATAGGTAATTTATTTTTTCTAGGAAGTTTTTCGATTAAATGAATAATAACCTTTCCTTGTTGTACGTTTTTAATTACTTTTTCTTGTAAATCTTCAAGAGCCTCTTTGAGGTTTATATTTGATGAATAATCAAGATTTATATCTATTGATTCAAAATGTTTGTTATTAATTATTGATTGAAGTTTTTTAAAAGAAAGAATCGGAGATGTAGTAACTAACCTTTTGGCGTGATCTGGGGTCTCATCAAACACATTAAGCTCTGGTCCATAACAAGTTTCTAGGGACATTACGCTTGACTCTCTTAATGAATCTATTGGAGGGTTGGTAACTTGAGCAAATTGTTGCCTAAAATAGTCATATATTTGTCGATGCATCTTACTCATAACAGCAAGGGCTGTATCATCTCCCATTGAGCCGGTACCCTCATTAGACTCTATGGCTAATGGTTTAATTACTGAAGTTCTTTCTTCTTTGTGTAATAAAAATAATTTTGATGAGATATTAAAGTCATGCGAATCAATTTTTTTAAGTCCTGGTCCTTCATATTTATCAAGACTAGACTCAATATAAACCGTTTGTTCTTTTAACCATTCTCGATATGGTAATTTAGACTTTAAATCATCATCTATTTGATCTTGGTTATAAATATCACCAGTAAAAGTATTTATTGCAAGAATCCCGCCCGGAGTTACACGTCCTTTCTTTAGGATATTTTCATTTTTGATCGGATTTACTCCTGTCTCTGAAGCAATAGTAATAAAATTATCTTTATCAATTTGATATCTTGCTGGTCTTAGACCATTTCTATCGAGCATGCATACAGCCCATTTTCCATCTGTCATCACAATACCTGCTGGCCCATCCCAAGGCTCCATATGCATTGAGTTATATTCATGAAAGCTTCTTACATCTGGATCTAACAAATATGAATTCTGCCATGCAGGAGGCATAACCATTCTAATTGCTCTAAATAGCTTTACTCCTCCATTAATCAGTATCTCAATCATGTTATCTAATGCAGAAGAATCTGATCCCTTTTCATTAACAAGCTCTTTAAAGTTTTGAATCTTAGGAATTCTTGGGCTTTTGAATTTAGATGATCTTGCTTTAACCCAATTTCGATTTCCCCTGATTGCGTTAATTTCCCCGTTATGGGCTAGAAGTCGAAAAGGTTGAGCAAGATGCCATCTTGGATGAGTATTTGTTGAGAATCTTTGATGAAATACACATATTGATGATCGAAAGTTAGGTGACTTAAGGTCTAAGTAAAATTCTTTAATCGCATTTGGAAGCATAAGACCTTTATAGACAATTGTTTTAGATGACAGACTACAAAAATAAAGTTTTTCATCATCACCATATATCTCTTCAATAAGTTTTCTTGCTTGATACAGATTAGTCTCAAATTGTTCCTCATAAAAAGTCGCATCAGTGGATTGAATGAACAGTTGGTATATGTTGGGTAAGCAATCTAGAGCAATTTCTCCAAGAATTTTTTTATTAAGAGGCACTTTCCTTAAAGCGGTTAAGTTTAAGCTCTCTTTTTTTAGTATTTTTTTTATTTTAGGAAGAACTAAATCTATTTCGTGATCTAAAAAAATTTGTCCAATTGCAAATTCATCTTTAATTTTAATTGACTGTTCTTTTAAAAGCGCTTCTTCAAAAAAATCTTTATCTAGGTCTACTAAAATTCCGCATCCATCTCCAGTTTTTCCATCAGCGCCGATGGCTCCCCTGTGAGTCATACTCTCTAGAGCATTTATAGATTTGATTACAATGTCATGTGATTTTTTGCCATTTATATGAGCAATAAGACCAAATCCACAATTGTCTCTAAAGTCATTTTTTGAAATAAGTTTAGACATACTAAAAGTGTGAAACATATAGTATAACATATTGAACTGTTAATTTTAAAAAAAAAGTGTCATACTATGTCATACACTTTTTATAGAATGGCCAACAAAAATAAGCAATATAAAATTGAGAAAGGTCTTTTGCTATTCACGCAACCAAGATCGCCCTATTTCTACGGAAAAATAAGGTTGAAAGGTAAATACTTAACAAAATCTTTCTCTCCAATATCAGACTTCAATACTGCTAAAGAAAAACTTTATGAGTGGAAAAAAGAACTAACTTCTAAATCAGATAATTTTTCAACTAATGAGGTTATGGATAGAAATCAATATACTGAATTTAAAGAATTAGATAATAAATTTCAATTTCTTGATGTTGGTAGATTTGATCCTGCTAAAAAATCCGTAAGTGAGAGAAAAATTAACTTTGTTGAAATATATGGTGAATACAATGAATCTCAGGCATCTAATCAAGCCCATAGGTGTTTAGATTGTGGTAATCCATATTGCGAATGGAAATGTCCAGTTCATAACTATATCCCTGATTGGCTAAAACTTGTAAATGAAGGAAATATAATGGAAGCTGCTGATCTTTGCCATTCAACTAATAGCCTACCTGAAGTATGTGGAAGAGTTTGTCCACAAGATAGACTATGTGAAGGAGCATGCACATTAAATGACGGATTTGGCGCAGTAACCATTGGCTCCATAGAGAAATATATCACTGAAAAAGCTTTTGAAATGGGATGGAAGCCAAATCTTCAAAACCGAAAATGGACCAACAAGAAAGTTGCAATCGTTGGGTCAGGACCGGCCGGAATTGCCTGTGCAGATATTTTGACTAGATCTGGAATTAAAAGTCATGTCTATGACAAAAACGACGAAATTGGAGGATTATTAACCTTTGGCATTCCTGAGTTCAAATTAGAAAAATCTGTAGTTAAAAGAAGGAGAAAAATATTAGAGGAAATGGGAATTAAATTTCATCTTGGAAAAGAAATAGGAAAAGATGTGCCATTTAAGAGATTATATGACACTCATGATGCAGTTTTTTTAGCTATGGGAACTTATACATCTTTAGAAGGTGGGTTCAAAGGTGAAAAATTACCTGGCGTATACAAAGCTATTGATTATTTAGTTTCTAATACTAAAAAATTACTAAATATGGATTCTGGTAAAGCTGAGTTTATTAACTTTAAAGGTAAAAAAGTAATTGTTTTAGGTGGAGGTGACACGGCAATGGATTGCAACAGGACAGCTATTAGACAAGGTGCAAAGTCCGTTACTTGCCTTTACAGAAGAGATGAAAAAAATATGCCTGGTTCAAGAAGAGAAGTAAAAAACGCAAAAGAAGAAGGAGTTGTTTTTGATTTCAATATACAGCCAATAGACATATTAGGTAACGAAAAAGTTGAAGGTGTAAAAACTGTAACAACTAAATTAGGTGAGCCTGATCAAAATGGAAGAAGAGTTCCAATACCTGTGCCTGGCTCTGAAAAAATTTATGATGCAGATGTTGTGATCGTAGCATTTGGTTTTAGAGCAAGTCCTGCAACTTGGTTTAGTGATTTTGAAATAAAAACCAAAAAAAATGGGCTTGTTATTGCAGAAGAAGATCAACAATATAAATTTCAAACATCAAATGAAAAAATATTTTCAGGTGGTGACATGGTTAGAGGTTCAGATTTAGTTGTAACAGCAATATGGGAAGGAAGAGAAGCAGCTAAAAGTATTATAAAATATGTCTCATAATGAACTCAGATTCGTCGTTCCTAAAAGCGCTAAATAAAGAAATTCTTCCGACGCCCCCCATATGGTATATGCGTCAAGCAGGACGATATATGCCTGAGTACCAAAATGTTAGGAAAAAATTTAAAAATTTTTTGGATATGTGCAAAGAGCCAGATGTATGCTGTGAACTTGCGTTACAACCAATTAATGCTTTTAAATTGGATGCTGCAATCCTATTCTCAGATATCTTAACAATTCCTGATTCTTTTGGGCTTGGTGTTGAGTTTGTTGAAAAAGAAGGCCCTGTTTTTAATAATCCTATTAATTCCAGTACTGATATTAGCAATCTAGATCACTTTGATCCTGAGAGTTTAGATTATGTTTACAAGGCAGTTAAAAATATTAAAAACTCTCTGTCAGAAGAAATTCCTTTAATTGGATTCTGTGGAAGCCCCTGGACTTTAGCTGCATATTCAATTGAAGGAAGATCATCAAAAGACTTTGAGAAGACATTAAACTTTTTAGTATCAAATCAAAAAGATGTTCATAATTTATTAACAAAATATACTGATGCATGTTTTTTATACTTAAGAAGGCAAGTTCAGTCTGGTGCTGATGTGATACAGATATTTGATTCATGGGCAAACCTGCTTACAAAAGAAGGTCTTATTGAATATTCTTTTAATTATATAAATGCTTTGATTTCAGCTTTAAAATTAGATCCTGTAACAAAAAATATCCCAGTGATTGTTTTTGCTCGAAATCCAAAATGTAACATCGAAGGATTAATCAATACATCTGCTGACTGCATAAGTCTGTTCTGGTCAATGAATGATTTGAATTTTGAGTTAGCTAAAAATAAGGTAGCTATCCAGGGCAACCTTGATCCAAAAATTCTACTTGAAAGTGATGAAATAATTAAAAGAGAAACATACAAAATTCTTGAAAAATTTGAAAAATATCCTGGTTATATTTTCAACTTGGGACACGGGATAACTCCAGATATTAATCCCGATAAAATTAAATATTTAACAAATATTGTCAGAGAATATTAATTTTCCCACAATCTTATTAAGCCCTCTTGAGTACATGATGCAATAAGTTTTCCATCTCTTGAAAAAATAGAGCCTCTCGAAAATCCTCTTGCATTCCTAGTTACAGGACTGTCTATGGAATATAAAAACCAACCATCTAAGTCTAATTTTCTGTGGAACCACATGGCGTGATCTAGGCTAGCATTTTGAAGATTTTTAGTTAGAAAGTTAACTCCAACAGAATTATTGGCTGCGCCTAAAAGTCCCATATCAGATATATACAATAAGAAAGCCTGCTGAATAACTTGGTCCTCAGGAAGTGAGCCATCTGTTTTAATCCAAGTATTTTTATATGGTGGCATTCTCTCCGGTTTAAAATAATTTTGGTGTTCAACTGGTCGCATCTCAATTTCCCTTTGTTTTATGAACATTGGCATATCTTCTTTTTTCATTTTAAGTTCTTTAAGAATTTCTTCTCTAATTTCTTGCTCGCTTTTGAGTGATTCTGGCTCAGGAACATCTGGCATTTCAATTTGGTGCTCAAGCCCTTTTTCTCTTTTTTGAAATGATATAGAACAATTAAATATTGCTTCGCCTTCTTGTATAGCTTTAACACTTCTAGTCGTAAAGCTTTTTCCATCCCTTATTCGGTCAACGGTAAATGTAATAGATTTATCCATATTTCCAGGTCTTAAAAAATAAGAATGATATGAATGAGCAAAATGCTCTACGTCAATGGTTTTGTATGCTGCTATCAAGGTCTGAGCCATTACTTGACCACCAAATATTCTCTTGTAGCCTACATTTTTTCCGTTCCAACAAAATATATCCCTATCTATTTTTTCGAGCTCAAATAACTCTAAAGATTTTTTTAGAACCGATTTTTTATTCATAAGATTTAAGTTGCGCTCAGGCCTCCATCTATTAACAATTCCGTACCTGTTATAAAAGATGATTCATCAGAAGCTAGAAAAACAGCTGCATTAGCAATGTCTTTAGGTTCAGCAAGTTTTCTAATTGGAATCTGTTGGATAAGCTTCTGTTCAATGTTTCTTTCAGGAGCAGCATCAATCATGGTTTGGACCATCGCAGTTCTGGTAAATACTGGGTGAATAGAATTACATCGAACTAGATTGGTTGTTTTAGCACAGTGAAGTGCAATGGATTTTGATAAATGTCTAACTGCAGCCTTTGAGGAGTTATATGCGGAAGTATTGTGCGAGGCAACAATACCAGACATTGAGGAAATATTTATAATCGAGCCATCTCCAGAGTCCCTCATTAGTTCAATGGCATGTTTGCAACCAAGAAATACTGAATCTAAATTTACACTATGTACTAATTTCCATGTCTCGATATCAGTAGATTCAATATCGCCACCATTACCAATACCCGCATTGTTTACTAATATGTTTAGAGATCCGGCTTCATTTTTAATAAATTCAATTGCAGATATCCAGTCTTCAGACTTAGTGACGTCTAAATTTATGCCTTGGCAAGATAGTTCGTTACATGTTTTTTTTAATTCACTATCATTAATATCACTGATAAATACCTCTGCACCCTCTTCAATCATTGAATTAGCCATTTCTTTACCTAAGCCTTGAGCTGCTCCTGTGATAAGAGCTACTTTACCTTTTAGTCTTTCTGTCATAATAAATATATAATTAATTCAAGGTCACATCTTACATTGTTTATAAAAAAACTAGAACTTTAAACGCTCAAAAGGTAGGATATGCAGTCCAAAATACATTAATTGTTATGACAATAAATAAGAAAATAGAATTACCAAATAAGCCTGATAAGAAAATTGATGTCTCAAAAGTGTTCAATATTGATTCAGATCTTACTGTAAAAGGCTTCAAAAATTCTTCTCCATGGGTCCCTGAGGTAGATGAGAGTTATGTTTTTGATAAAGCAACAACTTTATCAATTCTCGCTGGTTTTGAACACAATAGAAGAGTGATGGTTCAAGGTTTTCATGGAACTGGTAAATCTACACATATTGAGCAAATTGCTGCAAGATTAAATTGGCCTTGTGTAAGAATAAATCTTGACAGTCACATTAGTCGAATAGATTTACTTGGAAAAGATGCGATCAAACTTAATGATGGAAAACAAGTTACTGAATTCCAAGAAGGTCTATTGCCTTGGTCTATCCAAAATCCAGTTGCCTTAGTCTTTGATGAATATGACGCAGGCAGACCAGATGTAATGTTTGTTATTCAAAGAATTCTTGAGGTAGATGGCAAGTTAACACTTCTTGATCAAAATCAAATTCTTGAACCACATAATTCTTTCAGACTATTTGCTACAACCAATACTGTTGGTCTTGGTGATATGACTGGTCTCTATCATGGCACGCAGCAGATCAACCAAGGTCAAATGGACAGATGGCATATATTATCAACTCTTAATTATCTCGAGCCTAATCAGGAATATAAAGTAGTAACGTCTAAACTTGGAAATTTAAAAGGTGCAAAAAATCAAGAAATAATTAAGAATATGATAAAAGTTGCAAATCTTACGAGATCAGGTTTCGCAAATGGTGATATTTCTACTTTAATGTCTCCAAGAACGGTAATATCTTGGGGTCAAAATTTTAAAATTTTTAAAGATATAGTTTCTTCTTTTGAACTAACTTTTTTAAATAAATGTGATGAAGTGGAAAGAACTATTATTTCAGAATACTTTCAGAGGTGTTTTGATATAGATATTGATAATTCTGTCACTGATACTTAATTAATGGCTTGGACAAAAAACAGAGAAAAGCTCCATGAGGCTGCAATATCAACAGTAAAAGCGATTTCAAAAAACAAAAAACTTAATTCAAGTCCAGGAGTATTTCAAAGACCTCCATCCGGTGAAAGTATTGTTTTTTCATCTGCTCCCAGATCTACAAAAGATTTGACCAAATGGAGGGGTGAGTCTGATTTTCAAGCTTTTTGGCACAAATTCCACAATGATAAAGAGAATATTGCTTTAACTCTTCCTGCAAGAATGTTATTTAATGAATTTGAAATTTCGAGAGTAGAGATCCTAGGAGCTAGAGAGTTTCAAGGCTCAAAAAGCAACATAACGAGTTTTCTTAATCAAAGAAGTATTGAAATTACAGATAAGAAATCTATGAACTACATATCTCATGGTGCAAATTTATGGTTAAAAAATGAGGCAAATTTTGACCTTAGCGAAGAATCAAAAATAGTGATTAATGATTTTATTGAAAAGTACAAGCTTGATTCATCAACAGAAAAAATAAAGTCTGAAATAATTAATAATATCCATGATCAAAAACAATTTGAAAGGTCTGTTCTAAAATTACTAGGCAAACTAAAGCTTGTAAAGGAATCCGAGGAAGATCAAGAAGATAGTGATTTTGAAAATTCGCCTGGCAGCACTGACGATATTGAGAATCAAGATTTTGAATCAAATTCAGATATTTCAGATGACGAAAACACAGATCTAAAAGATTTTAATGGTGATATTGAGCTAGATATCCAAGATGCAGTAGATGTTAGCGATTCCACGTCAATTGACGAGGAAATAGATTCACTCGTATACCCAAAAAATGACTTTACAAGCATGGCTAGAAAAGACTACTCAATATACACCACCAAATTTGATGAAGTCATTGATGCTAAAGATCTTGTCACATCTGATGAATCTCTGAGGTTAAGAAATCAACTTGATAATCTTATTAAACCGCACATTTCAACTATTGGAAAGCTTGCTAACAGATTGCAAAGGTTGCTTTTAGCAAAACAGAATACAAGCTGGAATTTCAATCTTGAGGAAGGCATGCTCGATAATGCAAGGTTGCACAGAGTTATTGCTAATCCTGGATATCCATTAAGTTTTAAACAGGAAACTGAAAATAAGTTTAAGGACACGGTGGTTACACTTCTCATCGATAATTCAGGTTCCATGAGAGGAAGATCTATAAGTCTTGCTGCTATATGTGCTGACTTGATTGGAAGCACATTAGAAAGATGTCAGGTAAAAACTGAAATATTAGGCTTCACTACAAAACACTGGAAAGGTGGTGATTCTAAAAAATTATGGATAATTAATGGTAATAGATCAAATCCTGGAAGATTGAATGATATTCGTCATATTGTCTACAAAAGTGCAGACAATAGTTGGAGAAGATCAAGAAAATATTTTGGAGCAATGTTACGAGAAGGACTGCTTAAAGAGAATGTTGACGGTGAAGCTCTAGCATGGTCTCACGAAAGACTTTTAAAACGATCAGAAGAAAGAAAAATTTTAATTGTTATTTCTGATGGAGCACCAGTTGATGACAGTACATTATCAGCTAATAGAGAAGATTTTTTAGATAATCATTTAAGAAACATTATTGCTTCAATTGAAAATGATAGTCCGGTTGAACTTCAAGCGATAGGAATTGGTCATGATGTAACAAAATATTATAAAAATGCATTAACAATAAATAGAGCAGAAGAGCTTGGAGAAGTTCTATTAGAAGAATTAACTAAGCTTTTCAAGGATTAACAAATATTATAAAATGTACAAATCAATGTTTGCACCGTAAACATTATAATTGTAGAGGAAAATTTAATGAAAATTCGTAAACAAAATGGTCCCCCAGAGGATTTGATATATTTTGATGAAGATCTAAATCTCACGCAGAGTAACGTTGAAGACGTTGTAGAGATATTCAACACGCCTTTAACAGGTTCATACAATTGGGATTACACTATTTCTGACAATCGAATTAAAAAATTATACGAATTAGGTAAGGAGCTTAACTGGAACGGATCCATAGACTTAAAGTGGGATTATACTCATCCTGCTGATGAAAGACTTGTTGAAACTGATGAGCCATTACCTCATGAAGCACTTGAAGCATATGAAAAGCTCTCTGATGAAGATAAGATTTTATTTGATAGGCACTCTACAGCAGAACTAATGAGTCAGTTTCTGCATGGTGAGCAAGGTGCTCTCCTTGTTGCATCACAACTCGCATCATGTGCTCCAACATATAATGCAAAACTATATGCCGCTTCACAAACTTTTGATGAAGCAAGACATGTTGAAGTGTTCAATAGGTATCTACAAGAAAAGATTGGTATCCATTATCCTATCAATCCTTCATTAAAGTTGTTGTTGGATAAAATACTTACTGATGAAAGATGGGATCTCAAATTTATAGGCATGCAAATTATTATTGAGGGTTTAGCGCTTGCTGCCTTTCAAATGTTAAAAGCAATTACTAAGGATCCTTTGCTTAAGCAATTGTTACATTATGTAGTTAGAGATGAAGCAAGACATGTAACGTTTGGAATAAATTACCTGGAAGAATTTATTAAAACACTGTCACCAGAAGAAATTGAAGAAAGAGCTCAGTTTGCTTACGAAGCATGTGTTATTTCTAGAGAAAGACTTATAAATACAAAAGCAGAACAAAGATTTCTTAATATGTCAGCTGATGAGGCTAGAGAATTTCAAATGAATACTAAAACCTTCGATATGTTTAGGAACTTTTTATTCTCAAGGGTTATACCAAATTTATCTAGGATTGGTTTATTGACTGATAATGTCAGACCAAAATTTGAAGCACTTGGTTTACTTGAATATGAGAATGCGCCAGATGACTTTGAATGTGATTGGGCTGAAATGAAAAAACCACTTGAGAAATTTGGTCAAATACCTACAGTTTTATAACTTTAAATTTGTCTAACAGCCCATACTTAATTAGTATGATAAAAATATGGAGATAATTTATGTCAAAACATGCCGCGCTTGATACTTTTGGAAGATCTGGAAATCCAGTAATAAGATCATCAGCATTTGATTCTTATGCAGCATCTGGATCTGAGAGAATGACTCTTGATGGAGCTGTAAATAAAACATCTATAATGCTTGCTGTTTTAATCTCAACTGCTGCTTTGTCATGGAACTTTCCTGGTCCCTTAATGAGTTTAATATCTTTTGTTGGGATTTTTGCTGCTGGTATTTCAAGTGTTATAACTTTTGGTTTTTGGGTACCGTTCATTGGTTTTGTTATTAATCCTCGTCCGCATCTTGCTCCTAGGACATGGTTGATTTTTGCTGCAGGTGAAGGTTTCTTTATTGGATTGATTTCATTAGGATTTGAATCTATGTTTCCTGGTATTGTTCTTGAAGCAGTTTCACTAACGTTTTGTGTGGCTGCAAGTTTGTTATTCTTATATAAATCAGGGATTGTTAAGCCAAGTCAAAATTTTGTACTTATGTTATGCTCAGCAATATTTGGGATATTTCTCTTTTATATTGGAATTTTCATCTATACCCTCATTAGCGGCTCATCTCCTGAAATATTTTCTGGGAGCAGTAATGCCTCTATTGGATTATCTTTATTTGTTGTTGGCATTGCAGCAATGAATTTGGTCTTGGATTTTGATTTCATCGAAGACGGCGCAGAACGCGGTGCACCTCGTTACATGGAGTGGTTCGGTGCGTTTGCCTTGATGGTTACTTTGATCTGGCTCTACCTTGAAATGCTGAGGTTGTTGGCTAAGATCCGAAGTCGTTAATGGATTTCAACACGCTTTTTTTCGGCGGCCTGATTGTCGTCTCGCTAGCAGTATTTTTTTACTTAAGTCGATTTCGAGCTTCTGCTAGTCAACGCAATCGAGATAACAAAATCGATTGGACCAGCAGGCGGTACTGGTGGTATCGCTGGGTGTTTTTGGCGCTTGTGCTATTCGTCAGCGTTGCCGCGATGGTAAGAATGTTCAGCTAATTTAGCTGTCTCAATCAAAAATCTACAAATAGCGTCG